>Ga0190366_1000080_pt1 | contig 19248 bp, 20 predicted proteins | sample 487218910_MG_FD_169990 | JGI IMG/M metagenome (GOLD analysis project Ga0190366, IMG submission 169990) | Hydrothermal vent microbial mat bacterial communities from Southern Trench, Guaymas Basin, Mexico - 4872-18-9-10_MG | ecosystem: Environmental > Aquatic > Marine > Hydrothermal vents >...
CTATTACAGTACATGGCTTCAGCTGGTATGCTATTCTATAACCTCCTATGCGGGACTTGCAAAGATCTCTTAAGGTTCCCTTAAGTCTTTCTCCACATATAGGATTATCGGATAACTCTCTTAACCTCTCACTGATTCTCTCAGCTAGATCTTTAGATGCTCTTCTGAGAAATTTCTCTGCACTCCTACTTAGCTTAACTTCACAAGCCAATTACTGCTACCTCTTAACAATACCAAACTCAAGAAGCTCCTCATAGACATCGTCTTTTACAAGGATATCTAATGTGTCTATGTAGTCCTCAACCTCCTTAGCATACCCCCTACACCACTGAACAATCTTATCCCTATTCTCGTCCCTATAGTTCTTAACAATACCTAGTAGAACAGCTGTAGAAGCTACCCAAGTAAACGTGAGGTACATAGTATAAGTAGCAAACTCCATAAAAGCCTTGAGATCCCTATCAATAACTCTCTTAATGAACCCTTCAACACCTAACTCAGAGACCTTCTCAATTATCCATCGGTCACGGTCAATAAGAACCGATAACCCATACACAAGGTCCTCAGCAAACTCATACCCACTTCTTCTAATGAGCTTAGTTAGAGCTATACCGAGCTTTTCCTCTAGATCAATAAACTCTTCTAATGTAGTACGATCTATATAGGAGAGTATTGACTGTGTAAGCTCAGCTAATGGGAGGGCTATCCTAGCCCAGAACTTCTCAACTAGTAAGTGAATCTCATGCTCAAGCTTATCAGTACTTAAAGCTCTACTAACTTCATTTCTTAATGCTTCACTAAACACCCTATCAAGTTCTCTAACAAGATCCTCGCCAATAAACTCCTTAAACCTCTTAACAACATCATGCACGTCCTCAACATAAACATCCTCACTAATACCACTAACTAAAGGAAGACCGAGACCCCTAATCCACTCACGACCATAAATAACAACTACAGACATACAGCTTCCTCCAACTAACCTAAACCATAACAATACTATAAAACTACACTGTTAAAGCTTTTCTATACCTCAACAACTACTAATATTCCTGCAACCTCTTGAGGCATATGTGAAGGTAATGAATTTGAAGTATGCTAGGGAGTTTTAATAAATTTTAGGTTTCTGTGGGGTTGACTACGTGTCCTATGAATAGTATTGTATTGCTGCCCCTATCCCAGAACATGAATATGAATGGCTTATCAATTACTACCTCCTCATCTACTATTGGAAACGCCTCTTTAACTACTACTGCTGTAGCAGCTGCTGCTTCAGTACCTTTCTCGTTTACCTTGATTACTGCTTGATGTACTACCTTGTCGACCCACACATCACCTACACCTACATCAGCCATTCTGGTTAAGTCAGCTTTACCTGGCGCGAAGACCTCTCTTACTCCCATGTCCTTCAGTATCCCTACTAGGTCGGTCCTCAAGGTTATGTTGAACTTAGGCATTACGAGCCGTAGTGTCTTCCTAGAACAGTTTCTTAACTTACCTGGAGCCTCCATGACCACGTCCCTGTAAGTAGACTGCAAGCTGCCGAAGTCCTCAGGCACTATTATGATCATTGAGATATTTGTGTTGCTGTAAGGTATCTCTACTGCTACGTAGTCACTGCCGTGCACCACCTTAAGCTCATCACTTGCCAGCTCCATTGCAGGGACCTTAACGTACTCTTCTCCAGTCCAGAAGTCTATAGGTGATGTTGGCTCGAACTCCTCTAACCACTTAGCCTTAAAGTATATGACTGATGCAATAACAGCTATAGTATCTTCGCTCACGTCACCTCTATCGAGGAGTTCTTTTATAAGCCCTCTTGTCTTAGCATTAACCCAGCTATTGACCTCCGAGACGAGCTGGTCAACACTATTGAAGTACCTTACCTCAGCACCATAGCACTTGTTCACGAGTTCAACGTATTCGTTTCTGAATGGGAATCTCTGCCTAAGCCATATAGCATTAGCTACTATGAGTACTGTGTCATTACCCTCACTTATGGAGAGAGTTTAGGAGCTTCTGGTAAGCTTCACATACACTAACATTGGTTAAACCCATAACACTACCTAGTTCTTCCCTCGTACTCCCATTAGCACCCTCGTAGAGCAGCGTTAACGCTACGTAGACATTGAAAGGCGATATCACGACGTTTCTATTCCAGTACTTCTCTAGAACCTCACCATACAAGTTCAACGTGAAATCATTAACCCTTCCAACTAGTCCGGGAACATCAATACTACTAGCATTAGCTATGTATACAGGTACATAACTCTTTATCGTTCTGCATTCATTACTGAATGGTTCAGGGCATATAATTACTGTAGCTCTTATCATTCCTCTGAATGGTTTTGTGACTATGTAGTAGAGCTCATTAGTAATACTTGACTTAGGTGCTACTTTCTTATATTTTAGATCTAATGTACACGATATAGTTAATGGGAATACGTCACCTTCTTCTGCTGTGATCTTTAGTAATGCAATTGGGTCTCTAACTCTCCATGTAATAGGCTCAAATCTATGATCACATACTGTAGCGTTGAAGCATACTTCGCAAAACGCGTTAGTCATGTAGTATATGGGCTTATCAACCATTATCGCAAAGAAACCCCATGCGCAACGCACATTAACATACTTTATAGAGAAGGGGATCACAGCCGAAAGCATGCCAGCGCTACGAAGGCATGGCCCAACACCACATCCACTAAATCCCTCGCAAACCCCAGCCTACGATCCAACACCTCTATGTAGCACATTAACCTGTGGCGTAAGCTTTTTAACATTCAAACTCATAAACAAAGGTGTAATTACAAGAATTATAAAAGCCATTAGATTAAAATCAGAAGGAATGAAAATCATGCATAAGAAAAGTATTGGTCACTTAATTGGCCACATAGCATATATTACTTTATATGGAATACTAATAATATCTACCGTTTTTCTTTATAATTCTGCTAATTTAGCGATATTACTATATATTGGATGGATAATCTTGGCATTTGGAATTATTTTTCTGCTGTGGTCAATCAAATCACGAAAGGTTAGCAGGAGAGCTCTTGTTGAAAGTGGAATATATGCCTTCGTTCGCCATCCTGAATACTTGGGCCATATATTGATAATTTTTGCGCTGATTATTATTTCACAGCACTGGATCAGCTTAATTGTTGGTGCAATCTTAATTGTCCTACTGTGCCTTGCCATGATAGAAGAAGAAAAGATAAACATAGAAAAGTTTGGCAATGCATACAGGGATTATATGAAGAGAGTTCCGAGAATAAATTTGATAGCCGGAATTATTAGGCAAATATATAGTAAGAAAGAAAATAAAGATGGGTAGTAAAAGTTTAAATGAGCGGGCTTGGACGCCCCCTTGGTTCTTCGCACCTTGCCCTTCAGGCCATATAACAGCGGATAAAGGGAAATCTCTGATTTCTCCTAAATTGTTTTTGGCAACTTCTTTTTATCCGCAAGCTGTTATACCAACATTAAGTTAACAGAACAGTTGTCGGGCTTACTTCTCTTTAATTCTGTGTTTCTCTTTATCGAATGTGCGGAGTCGTTGAGTATCACATAGGTTTTGAGCTGTGTATTAACGCCTATGTACAGTTTTTAGGTTCTTCGTGAAGGTTGTTGAGTCTTTGTTAATGTACTTACGATGTATTCTATCGCTCTCTTAACTTGCTGTAAGGTGGTTTTGTACTGAGTTTTTGAAGCATGTCGTTTCCTGTGAGTAGTTTTATGTTATTTTTGAAGTCGAAGTCCGGCATAGATAAGTGTTGGGTTCTTTGGCGGCTAGGTTTTCGAGTGCTGTTCTTGCTTTAGCTAGGTCTGTCCCTAGAGGACTTAGAGCTAAGGCCTTCTGGCTCTATACATGGGCTGATGGAGACTATATTATGCTTCCTTTCAGCGATGAGGAGTTCACGCTGAAGCTCCTAAACAGGTTTGAGGAACATGTTAAGCATGTGTACAACGGTATTAATAGAATCGTGGCTATACTACACCACATGCCCATCCGCAAGCTTATAAAGTACAGACTTAAGCCAAGCTGAGAAGTACAGTGATAAGATCAGAGTTGCTCTCTACAGTCACCAACACGACGATGTAGGAACAATGATTTGCAAGGAAGTTGAGGAGATTAAGTGTTGCAACCGTGGTTTCTGTTAACTTGATTATCGGCATAACGTCCGGCGAGTATGCGAAGCCCGTAAGGGTTTAGTGAGCAAAGCGAACTCCATACTTGCTGTTATACGCTCTCTATAGGAACGAGAAATGCGAAGCAATCCGAAGAGTCGGCGAAGGGACGCCATACTTATTTTCTTTTATGTTTGGAATACCAGTTGATGAAAATTATCCAATACAGGAATAATAATGCGATAATGCTAATCCAATATGGTTTCTCAAAAACTGGCTTCGGTAGTGTATTGAGATATGCTATCACGCTTATTGTTACTATTACCGAGAGTACAGCAACAACAGTTTTTCGAAGTTTGTCTTTTTCCATTTTTGTTACCTCATTTTGTTTTACTTTGATATAATTTGTATGCAGCTAATACGACAAGGAAAACAATAGCCAATCCTGCAGAAATTTTTGGGTCAAGTAATACCGAGAGCATCACGAAGAAAGCTGCTAAGATGGCAATTATGCCTTCTGTTTTATTACTCATACCCATTTTATATTCAATCTCCTTTCATAAATTATACTACTCCACTATCTCTTTCTCTCTTTATATGTTTTTACTTTGCAACATTGCAAAGTATCCTTTTATCTTTAATTTTCACCGCATAAATTATAAAATGTTGTTCTGGTAAAAAATTGAATTCCTTTTCCAGCAAATAACTAGCCTCTTCCATTTCTTGAATGATAGTTTCCTTATGAACGTAGTGTCTAAATAATCCACAGAAAGTGAATATGGGTAAAATACTCGAATAAGCGACTACCTCATAGGTATAGTTTCAATATAGGTATAGGAGACACACAATTACATGCTTTAACTGATTTTTAAATAACTGCTTTCTAACTTTGGCAATAAGTATCCTTAGCCCAGCTAAACTAGATGCTAAATGCTTTCGATCATAATATAATGCATTAAGGGATGTTATTTGTAGGGACAAACCTAGAACAATATGCTGAGTTTTGGTGTAAAGTAGTCTATGGCCCTGAGGCACAGATTTCTTAGCCATGTTAGGATCTCTCCGAATACTGGATGTACAAAAAGGTACGGTCTTATCTCTGCTAATATCGCTACGTCAAAATCTATCTCTACCCAAGAGCTAAGCTTCTTACGCTCCTTACCCGTAATAAGAATGTGCCTTCCATTCTTATCTACACACTCAATTCTATCAGGTCCTACTGCCACAGATCTACAGTTATACTCTAACCTCAGTAACAGAGGCTCACCTAGGGTGATTCTGGTGATGTACAGAACTATTCTGAAGATCTTAAGTGGAGAGAAGCGGGGTCCTTCGATTCGCAACTCTGAAGCTATTCTAACCCAAGTAGTATCTTCATAGGGTTCAAGTCTAATCCTCTCGTTCTCATATCTTCGGCATGTGATAGTCAGTTTCTCTGGTAGCTTAATGCTACTGAACATAGTTGGGTGCTCACCTTCTAAATACTTCGTAAATCTATTCTCACCGAATCTAGCTAGGATATCCCGTACCTTCAACTCTCTATAGCCTTTGCCGAGTTTTGGATACCTTATCTTAGGCCTTGCAAATCCGGACAGCATCTCTATTTTGAAAAGTGTTGTGCTTGCAAGCCAATCAACTAGGAAGACCTCTAGGAGGTCACGTATCAGATACTCGTCGAGAGCTAGGGGGCTTTTAGTATCTCTAAGATATGTCTGTAGTGCAATTGTTCCAACCGCTGAGTACTCGACCGATGGATGATTGGGGTACACTATGCCTAAGTCCTTGTTAACTAGGAGAAAAGTACTTGTTTCGAATGTTATAGGCTTGCTTAGGTAGAGGATGCCGATCGAGAATACACATAGGAGCAGTATAATCGTTAGCAGTAAGTATACAGTTTCCTTAGGCATACAAAGAACTGAAGCGATATTTTGAACAAGAGTTTGGAGAGGTAATGCGAGAACGTTGACTAGGAGCGCTACGATGATAGACGTTATCAGAATGACTATGAGCTCAGTATGTCTTTCATGGAGCCTCTGGAATTGTTCGTGAATATTCCTTACAGCGATCTCTAAAGACTCTTTAGTCAGCACGCATCACCAGCCTTATACTAGTGCTCCACCTAAGAACATCTACAAACGCAAAATCTATTAATGCTTTTTAAGCATCCTCAATAACTCTCGGATTTTAACGCGTATAGAGTAGAACAAACACCTTCAGCATAAGTCGATCAGACATAACCATAGATAACGTTCTTTATCTTTATTTACAGCCTTATTATAGCGGAAAGTGAACCATTTTATTTCCTCCCCCAAATAATTAATTTATGGTGAACCCTATGTCTATGTCTGTTCATCAATCCCCTAAATATCTGTCTTAACTGATTATCTATTCATACATAATTTAGAGTACTAAAATGCTTATATAAAATATATGCATTTAATTCTTCACAATACTTACTAGAGTATCTTTTAATGGAACATTATTACTATTTATAATATACTTCTTTAGAGATTATATCCATGTCTCTTATTAAGTTATAGTGATATAAGTATAGATTGGTGATACATACTATACTTTTCGACTGGGGAACATATAATGCATTGAATACATTGCCAAAAGCTGCTATGCTTGGTATGAGGCTTACAGAGATACCACCATGGGACTTCTCAAGGAGGATGCGGGGCAGGGAATACTTTGGATCATATAGTGACTTTGCAGGTAAGGCATTTACTACTATAACTGCTCATGCCCCGTATTACAATCTAGTGAGTGATAGCCCAGAAATTGCTAGTAGAATTATAAAGATCATAGGTTCTGCAGTTAAAAGAGCTTCAATGGCTTGTGCAGAGGTTTTTAATTCACATATTGGTTGGAGGATCTGTATGGATCAATTAGATCTAGATACTGTTGCTGATGTTGTCAAAAAGCTCCTTGAAAATACACTTGGGGCATGTATATTAGCCTTGAAACAACTTGTACTAGAAGGCAGATCGGTAGTCTTGATGAGATTAAAGCTATCATAGAGGCTGTTACGTGTTATTCCAAGTCTACAGCTAGAGAACATATTTATGTATGAGAAGAAAATTGATCAACATGGAGACTTCATATAAGCCGATAAAGAGACAAATAGAGATTTCTGGCTAAATATATTGAAGAAAGCATTTGAGATAAGCCATAGATTCTTAAGCCTAAAATATAGCCAAGTTACTGGCATATACTTTGGAAGAAGACTTTTGAAGAAGAGAGTGCCTCTTGGAAAGGGATATCCTAGTTTAGGGCCGCTAACTGAAGCATTAGCCAAGTTCATGGTTGAAGAAATTAGAGATAAGAACATAGCTATTAGAATACATGTTATCTATACTGGACCTCCTGAGACAAAATATGAGATTCTATAGTAATGTACTCCGAGATCATGCAAAAAGCTGTGCAACATATAGTTTTTCAAGACATCTATAATCCAGTAAACATTATGATCTTTTAGTCATGTATAAAGAGTAAACTTAGGAAAGCTATTAGGCCAAGAGATTACCAGTTAGAGGCTGTAAAATGGGCTTTGGATAAAGATGGTGCAATTGTTGTTATGCCAACAGGCCCTGGTAAGACATTGATTGCTGCACTATGGATTAAAGAACTCATTAGTAGAGGAGTTGTCAAGCACGTACTTGTTCTAGAACCCACACCTATACTTGTTGAACAAACAGCTAAGTATATACGTGAAGTTATTAGCGCTAAAGCGGTACCGATCCATGGCGAGACACCCAAGAGTAAACGCGTTAGCTTGTGGAAGAAGGCTTTAGTGGCTGTTGCTACACCTGAAACTGCATTAAGCGATCATAATATCGTTGGTGGAGAAGGTTTTGACGGGGTCGTTGTTGATGAATGCCACCATAACCGGTAAGGATGCATATGCAGAGTTTATGAGGAGAACCATATTTAGGAAAAGACTTGGTCTTTCAGCCTATATACCGAGGAGTAGATAGCCTGAGATCGAGAAGTATATCGGCGAGATCAGAGTTTGGAGTTGGAGAGTTAAGAGAATTAGGAAGTATGTACCTCCATGGATAGGAGAGATCTATGAAGCCGAGCTAAATGATGCTGAGAAAAAGTTCTTGAGGCCTTAGAAGAGACTAGAATGGAATATGCTGGCAGGCTTCATGGGTTAGTAAATACTGCTATACGTTGGTTTGTACGTGATAGTGCACTTGCCCTCCATGAGGGCCTTGAGAGAGACTAGTCTTGCAGTATTATTGAGTCATATAAAGCCTCTACTCTATAGCCCTGGTATAAGGGATCTTCATAAACTAGATGCCTTGGAGAGAGTTTTAAAGGATCATAAGGGTTTTAAGAAGGCTATAGTCTTTGTTGATAGAGTCGTTGTTGTTAAAGCTCTTATAAAGTTGTTGAGGAAGTACTAGCCTATAGCAATCTATGGTAGGACTAAGATGAAAGTTGATATACGTAGAGTTTTAGAAAAGGCTCGATCAGGGAATGTCAAGCTCATAATAGCTACTTCAGCAGGTGAAGAAGGACTTGATCTCCCAGAGGCAGATCTGCTTATTATATGGAGCAATGTAGCTAGTCCTCTAAGGTTTATCCAAAGACATGGACGAATAATCAGGCTTACTGGTATACAGTCTCTAAAGTTCGTAGCATATATAGTAACACCAAATACACCTGACATGGATACTCTTTTAGACTCTATAGAGATTGCACGGAAAACAGGCATTGACATACCAGTTGATAAAGAGGTCGTTGAAGCTTTATGGAGAAAAACTACTAGAAGCCATGTATTAACTTTACTAGAGGGCAGAGCTTTACCTGCTGAACGGATCTCTGAAATAGCCGATATGCCAATCGATCTAGTACATAAGGCTCTCCATAAACTTGGCGAGAAAGGTGATGCGGGCTATATTTACACCTATCTTAGTAAGACCTATTTTACAACATATGATCTAAGTATATTAGGAGATGAGTTTAATGAGTATATAAGACCTGATCATTCTCTTGAAGCCAAGATCAAGACATTTGTTGATAATAGAGAACTAAGAGCTGTAACTGGTAATTACAATAAGGCTCTACATAGGCTTAAGAATATACTTAGTAAGTATGGTTCTATAAAGGGAATTACAGCAATACTTCAAGTGCCATTACCCACTGGGGCATTACAACAGGTAATCTTACATTATACATTTACTATTAATAATGAAAATGTACTTGAAATAGTAGTTAGAAATATCTATTCAATTAGAAAGTATCTAAAATATATCAAAGATCCCTATTATTTCCTGAGGTTACTAACCACCCATTTCTGGAGTTAGAAATACTATTCTACTACCATTCTCCAATGGATAATTTAGATGAGATATGGATACACCGTCAACGATTATATTAAACCATAACCTCCCAGAAAGAATGCCCTCTCCAACTCTTCTATTAATTTTATCTCTTATAGTGATCACTAGATCCTTTAATATAGCATTACCTGATAACTCAAGTTTTGTAATCCTATGTTTATCTCCGACAAGCTCGCCAGCCCTATGTAGAAATAGTACTGTCACTTTTATTGGCATTTGCCTATCACCACGTAATTCACCACTAAAATATGTATATACAGAACAGCGTTATATTATTAAAAACCTAATAGCCAATCTAATCTATCCAATCACCGGTCTCGATCTTCTCAGGAATATACCTATCAGCCAGGAACTTCAATCCTTTACTAGCCATAGCCTCTATTTCAAGTTTAGCTAATGTTTGAAAGAATATACACATTTCACGAATCCACTCTGGTTTGCGGAACCATGGATATCCTACCAAGCCCTCCTTTTTCTTCCTAATTTTAGATTTCATCTCACGATCCTTTAAGCACGCTTCAGCAATATCATAGCCTACAAGTTCAACAGCTCTCTCGATATCTTTTGGTTTAGCCTTAATAATGTAATTCTTTCTTTCACTTTCAGATAAGTACGGCTTCTTCCTAGGCAATTTACTTATTTCATCAACAGACATTCCCTCAATATTCTTAAGTTTCCTTAAATGCTTCCTTATAATATCGTCTCCAAATACATCACTCATCATTACACCGATAAATTTAGCATCTGAAGTTGCTAATCGCTCACTCTCGTAGGATAAAGTAATAGATCCTATCTTAAATACGCTATAGATGTAGAATCCATAAGGATCACTATTATGATAGACTACACCATATGAGCCAATAAATGAGTTTGTAGAGGGTACTGCAAAATCATATACATAACCACTATAATCTTCTTCCTCAATACCGATCACTTTAACCAAGACAATATCTCCACTAGACACAATATTATAATCACTCGGTAATTTACCAACCCTATCAGCTACTCTCTTCAATTTAATCTTTGATATAGTCTTTGACTTTGGAGAATAGCTTACTAATCCTCTGTTCATCAATTTAATAATTACCCTTTTAAGATCATTATTAATAGGAATACCGTAGGTAGGCTCTGATGTAATATTATATTCTTCGATGTTCTCTCTATCAATTAAGTATCTATATATCCTTGGTGGAGTTCTTAAAGGAGACTTGCCTATTCTAATAATGTTATCTTCTCCATTAGATACATATGTTGGTAGAACCCCTAAGGATAATAATAGATTGAATACCTGTTTACATAATATCCTACTTCTTGTTGAATAGATGATGTCACCATACTTATCAATGTACCCATCACCATCGATCAAACCCTTTATATATGATAGGATTATTCTTGGCGGCGCATTAATAATTATATCCGGTACCTTTTTTGAACGAGCTCTACCAGTTAATCCAAGCTCTTTAAACACTATGTATAGTATTCTAGAACCTATTGTCACACATAATTGGTTTTTCTTACCCCGATCTGTAATTCTAGGTTCAACATTGAACTTTTCTCTAATAATTCTAGCTAATCTCCTAGCTTTTCTATGCTCATGTGGTCCTAGGTTAAACACTAAATATTTACCTCTATAAGAACTACCCTCCGCCGTAAATATACCCAATAGCCATGCCAGATCCTCATCAACGACTATTTTGACCGGGATTACATTCTTTGATCTAGACAATAATATGTAACCATTATTGTAATGTGTTGTATTGGTTATACTTTTTAACTCAATAACAGCATTACCTGCATGAACTCTAATTGTTCTCTCCATACTAAATCTCTTACTAGGACTATCTCCTCCCTTAATATATTCCTTTAGGATCCTTAAGACATTTATCTCTGGTAACTTGTCTGAACCATTTAATGGAGGCAATTTATCGGCTACAACAATATAATCCCCAGGTCTTATATCTTTAGCCGGAATAACCATGATCTCTCCATCTCTAAATATAAAGAGGGAATGTGCCTTTGTTACCCTAATACATCCTCTACCTTTAGTCTTGATCTTAAGAATTTTATCCTTTATCTTATGCCTATATATATAGCCTATTCTTGACCACTTAATTAATCCAGTCAACGGATCCCAGCTAGGCACTTCCATAGCAACAAATACTCTCTCCTGCTCTTTATCGCTGAAGTATTTACCAACAAGCTCCTCTATAGGACCTATATAAACTTTCCCAGACTCACTATCCCTAATTATAACTACTTCGTCAGCAGGTATACTATCTGTTAAGATATATACAGGTAGTTTAAGTTCTTCACTGAGTCTACGGACAAAGCGTCTTGTGGCACGATCTGGTTGACCTGCACTCGTGATCAATATAGCTTTGTATTTTCTCCAAAAACCATAACGATGTAATTGCTGAAAAACAGCATCTTTCTCAACAACAAGTACAAACTCTGCATCAACATCAATAAATTCTATAAGATCCGGTGTAGGTTCTATAGCATATGCTCCATGACCCATCCTACTAAGATCAATTACATCATCTCCACTACGTATCCTCATATTACCAACAACTTTACCCTTCTCCTTACTAAGTATCAATAGCTCCTCACGTAGAAGCCCTAGGTAAACTTCAAGATCTCTTATAACACTATCGCTTTCTCTTTGTTCATCCCATGTATACTCGCTTCTTAATCTACCCTTCTCATCACGATATACTATAGTGTGTTTACCACGATAATATAGATCACGGATTGTTGGATACTCATTATTTACAAGAGCATCATATATTATTGCGGCCATAAGCGTTGACTGCATAAACTTACGTGATTCATTAATGTCCAGAAAGCTTCTCCGAAGCATCTCTGGGCCTAGCAATAGCAATCTCCTTCTCTCATCATATATAGTATTAGATAACGTACGTTTAGGAATAATGAATGCTGGTGGACGTCCCTCAAGAATTCTTTTAGCTAGACTCTGAAACTTTTTCTTAAAGATCTCAATGCCTCTTTCCCTAACCTTCTTATCAACGCCAGAGATGTATGCCATGCTTATCACCTATCCTATGTTTCTATCCCTACATCTTCAATGGCCTTCATGATTTTCATTTTATCTATACCTGTTCTCACAGCAATAGCTTCAATAAGTTTCTCACGAAGCAAAGGTTCGATTCCATTAGTTCCCATTATATCACGGATTATGATAGAAAGATTACGGGCTATCTCGGGTACATACCTTGCAAGTACCGTTATACGACGTCTCTTTTCTTCTTCCCTCTTTTTCTTAAGTATGTATATTCTTAGTCTGCGTGCAACCTCTCTTAGTGCAAGTTTTAGCTCATTCTCTATTTCTGGAACGTCAGCCACGCTCTCCTTACCGACTCCCTTAAATGGTATCTTGGTACTACAGATATGTGTAAAAACTATTAATGGAGCAGGAAACTCTATTCCATAAGCCTTCCAGTCAAATCCTTCTTTTTCCTTCTTTTCTTTTTTTCCTTTCTTGTCTTTTTCATCTTTTCTAGGCTTAACAACTTTCCATGCCACATCTGATGACTCATCATATATTAAGGGTATACGGTTTGCAAATCTCACCAATACCAGCTTATCGGAAGCCGATATTTTGCCTCCATAGGCTATTCCCACTTCAATTATAAAGGGATGCCCTTGATAAGACAGTGGTTTTCTTGTAACAGCAGCTATAAATTCTGGTTCATAGACTCTCTTTAAACCTTCAATAATAATCTCTTCTCCTAGGGGAGAAAGGGCTGAGGGGGATGGAGGTCTTATTCTTGGGTAATACTTCTTTAAGGCTCTCACTAACGCATCTATGTGTTCTATTTTTAACTTGGTTGGATCAAATTTAGAATTTAATCTTTCCAGTTGTTTTTTATTAATCTTATCTACTAGTATTTTATTGACATATTCTATGGCTTGGATGATCTTCTCTTTTGAAAGCCATGGAAAAGCTTCTTGAAGCATTTTTAATAGAGTTTTATATTTGCCTGAATCTTTGAACTGTAATATAACTTCGCGATCAATGCCTCTTAATATATTTGCTAGTTTCCTTATTTCGTTTTCGGTTAAGAAACCAACTTTTTTGTCCTTGTTTATTTTAATTAATCGCAGTAACTCATCTACTGTCTTATAACCAATTCCGTGAAAAGAATTTATTAAGAAATCCTTTATCGTCTTTTCTGAATTATGTTTTATCATTTCTTTAAGAAGCTCTAGATCTATTCCATGAGGATGCGGTTTCACTATCTTTGGCGGTATTGGAACCTTCGTTATAGTCCTTTTATAATATATTATTTCGCCATCTGGAGATACGAATACTATATTAGCATATGGTGTAACGATGGCTGTTCTTCGTATATATTCTATAATATTTCTCTTAGCTCTAGACCAGTCACCTTCAACAGTTATGGATGCTATTGTTCCATGCCAATCCCTAATTTTTCTCCAGCTTCCTCTTTCAAGTATCACTGGCTGATTCTTCTTTAGATCGATTCTTAACTTGAAGTAATATATTCTTTTAGAACCTATGGTACTCGTAATTATTTCTACTGGATTACCTGTAGTCATTTGCCCATAAATTATTGCCGCCTTAACACCTAGTCCAAACATGCCACGTGTCTGTCTCAATACATACTTTGAGCTATATAATACTCTACCAAATGCATTTGGCACATGCTGTGGTGGTATGCCTATACCGTTGTCCTCAACAGTAATCGTGTAATGACTAGGATTTTCTGGACTACGTCTTATAACAATCTTTATATTTGGAAGTATTCCGTGACTATCTGTAGCATCCAATGCGTTTTCAACAAGTTCTCGGACAGTCTGGTATAGTGCCCTCGTAGGATTGGAGAATCCTGCTATCTCACGGTACCTTGCAAAGAATTGTGCTGGGCTTAAAGCTCCGAATTTCTCTGGCGTTAGTGTCTCAGCTGCCATTTTAAATCTTCACCCTTCTTCTATACATTTCCTTAACCCTTTTAATTACTTTTAAAACCGGGGATACAAGGGTGGGAGGTTTTATGGAGTGATTAGTTACGCTCTACTCTCTCTAAAACCTATATTTATTCCTTTCAATGGCTCCCCCAATAAAACATTACTTCTAGAATATGGGTGTAGAGCGTGAGAGCTATTTCACCATTAGTAGCAACAGCTATATTGCTTGTAGCAACTGTTGCAGGAGGGATAATATTATATAATTATCTAATGGAGACACTTAGCTCTCCCGGAGAATATATAACTTTATCTCCCATATCAGCTAAAATAGTTGATCTAGGTACAGGAACTATATATGTAAATGTAAAGGTAGTCGCTGTCGGTACTAAAGCTACAACAATAGATAAGATAGTGATTTTACCTGAAAACATAGAGATCACTAATGTGAATGAGACTATAAAGCCTGGTGAGACAAAAAGTATAACACTTTCTAAAAGTGGTGTAACACTAACTAATACGGAACACTATATAATAATTTATTATGAGGGACAAGCTACTGAGCCTATTGAAGCTGAACTCCTTTAGCTAACTATGAATTATTTAGGTGGTGGATCATTGATTAAGACAATTTTTAATGGAGTATATAGCTTGAAATATAAGCTTAGAAATATATCTCCGAATCTTAGATCATTATTTATGAAGAATATATTCATAGATGAACAAATATCCTTAATTCTAAGAGATCTAGTTAGCAAATATTATATAGGAGATAGCAATGTACAGGGATCTGTGATCTCTGTTTACAATATTAGAGACTGCATTGAAATCATTATTAAAAGAAATAATGAAAAACTATATTATATTGTCAATGAACCTATGATTGATAGTGATTCTATTGAAGTCATAGAAGTACTTTACAGGGAAAACGTATATTCTAAATGTAGGTCAATGGAGTGCGTATCTAAGGTTCTTGAATCTAAAGATATTGAGCTTGTTAATAAATTTTTCAAGAATCCCGTTGCAATAATGTATCATTATAGTAAATTAGAGAGTGGTTATGGTCCATTATATCCTTTAGTCCTTGACGAAAAAATTGAAGAAATAGGTTGTAATCAAGATGATAAGAAGGTATTCATTATACATAGAGAATATATGTGGTATGGTTGGATGGAGACAAACATTGTACTAGACAAAGAGATCATTGATAATCTAGTACTAGCATTGGCCCGTAAAACAGGGCAACACATAAGTTTAGCGCATCCAATAGCAGAAGGATTAACACAGGAAGGTATACGTGTAGCTTTAACATATTCAAACGAGGTTTCTAGGAAAGGCAGTAGTTTCGTATTACGTAAGAAACAGGGTACTCCATGGACAATTACTAGATTAATAGATCAAGGAGTATTATCTCCCCAGATAGCAGCCTATCTATGGCTAATTTTAGAGCTTAGAGGCTCAATAATGATTGTTGGGAGTATGAGTACAGGTAAAACAACATTATTACAGGCGTTACTTACTTTAATCCCGCCTACGAAGCGTGTAATAACAATAGAAGATACACCAGAGATAACGGCTACAACAGGATTATGGGATCCTCTAGTTATAAGGCCTAATCCAAACACACAACTATACATTGATGAATATAGGTTGTTAAAGTTTGCATTGAGAAGAAGAGCTGACTACATAGTTGTTGGTGAAGTACGCGGTAGAGAGGCTAGATTACTTATACAAGCATCTAGACTCGGGCATGGAGTATTGGCTACCATGCATGCAGATGATGCACAAGCAGCTATTGAAAGATTGTCTTCTCCACCAATATCCATACCAAGGAATCTGTTGGATAGTATATGGACTATAGTTGTAATGGATCCGGGGGGAAGTAGTGGATTTAGAAGAGTTAAGGACGTCTATGAGATAGCTCATGGAGCTCGTGGCCTTCGAAAAATAGCATGGTTTAAAAATGGATCATTTGAGCCTAATAGTATAGAAGCCCTTATGGATAATAGTATAAGGCTTTCATCATCACTTGATCGGGAAACAGCTATCGATGAGCTAAGTAGTCGTACAATATTTTTGTCACAGTTGGTCTCCAACGGGGTATTCAATATCATTGATCTATCTAATGAACTTCACAGATTCTACAGTGTTACATTAGAAGAAATTTCAGAGGCTATTATGAATGCTGACAAAGGACATTAGAAGAACCTCTATATTGATTTCTATAGCTTCTACAGTTATTTATTTATGGATTATAATTTATTTAGAGCTATATCCTCTTATATTGGTCGCGCCATTCATATCGTTAATTATTTATCCCTATGTGAAGATCTTCATTTTTAGAAATAGAATTAAGAGAATAGATAATGAATTACTGGAATTTCTATCGTTACTTATTAACTTTGAAGCTATAGGCCTACATATGAATGATTTATTTAAAATGATTGCATCTAGAGAGATAGAGATTGGTAAGGCATTGAGTTACGTTGCTCAAAAATATGTGTCTCTCGAAAAACTATACAGTGATCACATACATGCATTATCTAAATTAGCTACAATGTTCAAGAATACTAGATTCTCTAAATTTCTTGAAGGATATGTAGGTATTTTACAAACTACTGGTGATACACTTAATTATACAGAGACTATGCTTAATGAGGAATTGTCTAGGCTTGAAACAGACATTAATGGTGTAGTAGGCTTTATTGAAAACTTTTATGAAGCATATCTGATAATACTATTAACAGTTATTGTATTGTCTGGTCTTCCGGGAGCCATTAAAGCTAGATCCCTTGTCTACTACGTATTATTGGCTATTAATAGCGTTGCATTCATGCTATCATGGCATATTATTTATAAGCTATATAGATATGAGCCTTCAATAATAACAATATTTTCATATTTAAATATCCTATTAGCATCCTTATTGCCACTATTCGCCCCAACATACATAGTTTTTCCAATACTTTTTATAGTAGCTGTTGCTTCAATCATTATATCAAGAGTCTCCATTGATTGGATAAAAAATGTTGAGAGTTCACTATATGAACTAACAGAAGATCTCTATAGTGAGACAAAACACGGATTTACTATAGATCGGGCTCTTGAACGTCTTTCTGATAGAAGTGTCAGTTATAAATATATAGCTTATGAAATTACTAGACTACTTAAAATAGGACTAAAAGGTGATCGTATAGCATCTGCTGTTAATACATCCCCTCTTGTAGCTAAGATTCTAAAAATGCTGTTATCACCGATCGAATATTCCTACGATCATAGTCGTCATGTAGGATTTACTATTAGATTTCTACGTAGACTTTATAGCATACGTGATCATCTCATTATGCGTGCTCGTGTTCTTTTCTTATATACACTTATACTGCCCGTTACAGCATATGTTATAGCTTATGGATTGCTTTCAATGGCTTCTTCTCCCTTCATAACTATTGATCCGAATGGGCTAGATGGTTATATTATTGCTTCATCCATTCCAGCTTGGTTTATTGCTTGTAGAATCATCGATGGATATAGTCTCTATAGCTGGAAAAATACTTTAATGATCATAGAAAACATATTATTATACATATTATTTAACCTTTAACGACACCTATAGGCCTAAGTCTAACAACTAATTTAGCAATACCAACATGATGTGCCACGAGAGCCACTCGATCAACATCCTTATATGCACCAGGCGCCTCTTCCGCTATGACTCTACGGGTAGCTGCTCTTAATATAATACCTCTATTGGCTAAGTCCCGCTGTATCCTTGACGGATTATATGTACGGATCGCTGCATGTCGGCTCATCCAACGGCCAGCACCATGTGGTGCACTATACCATGTACGTGCACCCTTAGTTGTACCAACCATTACATAACTTGCAGTGCCCATTGACCCGGGTATAAGCACTGGCTGTCCAATATCCCTATAGTCCTTTGGTATATCCGGGTGTCCAGGTGGAAATGCCCTGGTTGCTCCTTTACGGTGTACTACTAACTTCATCCTTCTACCATTGACATCATGTTCTTCAATCTTGGCAATGTTATGTGCTACATCATATATTATTCTAAGATCAAACTTATCCGGATCAGTATGGAATACCTGCTTAAAACTTTCACGAACCCAATGAGTGATCAATTGTCTATTGGTCCATGCAAAGTTAGCTGCTGCAGCCATAGCCTTGAAATAGTTCTGTGCTTCGGGTGTGTTAAATGGTAGGCTTGCAAGTTCGCGATCAGGAGGCCTAATACCATATTTCCTCATAGCACGCTCCATTACCAATAGATAATCACTAGCAACCTGATGTCCTAGTCCGCGAGAACCAGTATGTATCATAACAGTTACTTGTCCTTCATGAGTAATGCCTAGAACCTTAGCAATACCTGGATCATATATTTTATCAACAACTTGTATCTCAAGGAAATGATTACCTGCACCAAGTGTACCAAGCTGGTTATGTCCTCGTTGCTTAGCACGATTACTAACACGGCTAGAATCTGCAGCTCTCCAACTACCACGCTCCTCAATATGCTCAAGATCATCAGCCCATCCAAAACCTTTTAAAATAGCCCACTCAACGCCTTCATCTAAAACCTTATTCAATTCACTAATACTGAGCCTAACCCTACCAGTACTACCAACACCGCTAGGGACATTACGGAAAATAGCCGTAACAAGATCCCTAAGTCTGGGCCTAACATCATTTTCATCAAGATTAGTCCTTAACAACCTAACACCACAGTTAGATACAATAATGCCGTTTGCAATGAAGTTATGGGCTTCATCGTCTACGGTTATGTCATAGACATAGCCATTGT
>Ga0190366_1000083_pt1 | contig 18811 bp, 19 predicted proteins | sample 487218910_MG_FD_169990 | JGI IMG/M metagenome (GOLD analysis project Ga0190366, IMG submission 169990) | Hydrothermal vent microbial mat bacterial communities from Southern Trench, Guaymas Basin, Mexico - 4872-18-9-10_MG | ecosystem: Environmental > Aquatic > Marine > Hydrothermal vents >...
GAACTTCGATGAGGATTTTGCAGTCCTTGCTGAAGAAGAGCTTAGGAAGCTTGGTGTTGTACTGAAGACAAATACCTTAGTTACGAAGATCGAAGGTAATGAACGTGTTAGAAAGGTTAAGTTATCGACAGGTGAAGAGATCCCAGCTGATGTAGTCATAATCTCGATAGGGACTAGGCCTAATATTGATTTAGCTCAAGCATTAGGTCTAAGAATTGGACCTTTAGGTGGTATAGAGATCGATGCTTGTAGAAGGACTAGCAATCCAATAGTTTTTGCTGTTGGTGATTGTACAGAGAAGAGAGATTTTGTTACAGGTAAGCCATGCATGGTTCATCTAGCATCTGTAGCCATAAACGATGCTAGGATTGTAGCTTACAATCTATTCAAGCCATGCTGTCTCTGTAGACCACCTCTAGCTGTAGGAGCTTTTTCAACAAAGATAGGGGATCTAGCATTTGGATCCGTAGGTATTATGGAAGGTCGTGCTAGAGATGAAGGAATTGACTATGTTGTTGGCTATGCTGAAGCCGTAGATAAGCATCCAGGTGTCTTACCAACAGCTAAAAAGGTTAGACTAAAACTTATCGTGGCAAGAGCGACTGAGGAGATCATAGGAGCTCAAGTAGTTGGAGGACCATCCATTGGAGAATACGTGAATCTCCTATGTACATTGATTCAATATAGAGCCAAGCTAATTGATCTCATAACTATGCAAATAGCAACACATCCATGGTTAACGCCATCACCTGTAGCTTACACATTATATGTAGCAACTTTGGATGCCTATAAGGAGCTTCATTAAGGCTATGATACATGTGCATAACTGTTCAATATCTATTACTTTATTTAAGAATTGAATTGTTGGTGGGGCCGCGGGGATTTGAACCCCGGACCACGGGGGCCCAATTCGGGCACTAGATCCTTAATTGGAGTCTAGTGTGCCCCGCATCCTACCAAGCTAGACGACGGCCCCATCCGTATCTTTATTATGTAGATGTACTCCTTTATAAATAATATATTGGTTCTTCATTAATGGTTAGAACTATGCCGCCGCCGGGATTTGAACCCGGGACTTCCGGATTTCCCCTCGACTTCGGCGCCAAACCCTCTTTAGAAGCCGTATGAGTCCGGCGCTCTACCAGGCTGAGCTACGGCGGCTTCCATATATATTCTAGGCAGTGTTTAAGGGATTATAAATGTTAATTTATCATATTTTCTAGAATTTTGAAGAGAAAAGAATTTAGCTAGTGTACATGTAGCTCTCTTCTAGTCTAACCTTATGTGTAATTTCTTCAATATCTCCATAGATATATATCTTCAAGTAGTTTTCGATAGCTTCCCTAATCAAGTCGCTTCTTGATAACCCTAATCTTCTAGCAGCGAGATCCATTTTCTCTAAAAAATCCTCTTCTACCTTAAAAGTAACAACTCTTAGGCCCATACTAGCTACCACCAGTAATACTCATGTGAGAATTGAGTAGATAAGCAGTAAAACCCTACGGAAAATAGAGAGAGACCTGACCGAAACTAATCCATGGGAAACACATAATTAAACTAAAACAATAATCATAAAATAGGGCCCGTAGCCTAGCCTGGATAGGGTGCCGGCCTCCGGAGCCGGAAGTCCGGGGTTCAAATCCCCGCGGGCCCGCCATATGCAACTTCTTATATTGTGCTTGCTATCTGAGTAAAGGGGTGCTTTCTATTTTGAGAACCCGAGATCGAGTTTAATATTTCTCTGTTTTTAATGCTAATATGCTTGCTCAGCCATGGTAATGTGGCTCGTTACGTGTTATATCTAATTAAGCTGTAACCCTCGATGTAACTAATCAATTTGAAGTCATCAAATAATTTCTTAAGTTCACCAGGCTCTATGGGTAAAAAGAAGTGCGAACGGAACTTAGGGCTATAGAAAGTGTTTTTCCCGACTTCGGGAAGCCCTCTTTCTTTTAACATAGCGAAGCCTGGATCTCTAGTTGTAAGAGTCTTCATATGTGTGATACCTTGATGCATCAAACCACGTTTAACGTTTTCTATAAGGCGGAGTGCATCACTGTGCTTCAAGAAGGGTAAACGTATGAACATATTATACAAGCAACGGTTTCCTCAGAAACGTCTACACCTAGAACCTGAAACCCCTCTGAGCAAGAAAGGAGGCACTTCTTCCATTACCAATACCTATCCTATACCCTACTTAAACATTAACAGCAACAATTTTACATCATTATAATTAGACGCAATGAAGATTTAAGCCTATTACAAGGACAAACAATATAGCTGCATCTAGTTCAATTATGGTGATCTTTAGGTAGCATTGTATATGGTTAACGGCTTAGCAGTATTAGTTATAAGCTGGATTATTTAATATTGGACTCAGTTGCATTATGTTTTTCCTTAGTTTAGACCCTATGCTTAGACTCCATTAAACTAATTATGATACCATACTTCCATTAAATAGTGGTGCTGTTTTAGTCGTATACCTCTATATGTTCATGACCTATGATTATGAGTAGTCCAGGCTTAGGTTCCAGCTGATGAGCTATAGAGGCTATTCTCTTAGCTAGTATTGGTATTTCGTTCTTAGAAGGCTGGTATTGAATATAGATTACTCCACTCCTTGCTAGAGATAAGAGGTTCGATGTTGTAAAGTCGGAGTCTCTTGTTAGTATTGTTCGCTCAAGCTTATTCGCAATATTGATTAGTTCATTATCGCTAATGCCCCTTATACCCAAGTCTTGTAGACGTATTGTATCCACATTAAGCTTCTTTAAAAGAAATGCCAGCTTCTTTGGTATGTTTTCATCTGCTAGGAGTCTCAGCAATTACTATAACCCTCTTTAGTGCCTTAGATGCAAACTTTAGTGCCTCATATACAGCCTCCAATGGTATCTCAAACTCCTCAGCAACCTCCCGAGGCCCCCAGCCAGCAGCAAGCATCTCCAGAATATCGTCAACAGTTACTCTTGTACCCTTTACAGTAGGCCTACCGCCACGTCGACCAGGAACAACCTCAAGCCACTTATAGCCAGGCAGTAGAACCATTTCAGCCACCACTAAGAGGTATTATCAGAAACCATATTTTTATCCCTTTAGTTTTTAATGGTAGGCTTAATCCACAGCTCCTAGCCCGGCATTATTTTCTACAGATCGGTTTCCGAGACCTTATGTCTCCTCTCCTGCTAACAGTTCTAGAAAGCTCATTTAGATAGTCCTACCATCCTCAAATCTAATCTAGTGATACTTGCTTTTCTCGTAAGGTCTAGTGTAGGCTCTATCTTCATATCCTCCTCGAAATAATCTAAAGAAACACTATAGTCCTTAGGAACTTCTATAGCTGTATGTTCAAATCAACTTTAGATACTTTAACTCCAAGGAGAAAAACTGTAATACGCATATCTAGGCTAACTGTCCCATATACTAGAGAATAGGTATGAATTCTTTACCTAAGTGTCCCGCTTCCTCATCAACTACTGGGACAAGTGTATTTAAGAGCTGGCCTCCGGAGCCGGTGGTCCCGGGTTCAAATCCCGGCGGGCCCGCTGTAATTCTACAATCTCGTCCATTAAGCCAATGTTTTCTCTTATCACTTAAATAGTACCTTCACTTGATCTTCCTGATAAGAATGGCTGACTAATTACTCCTCTATGGATCACTGTACCGCGTCAATAGAATCCTCTCTTAAGATCATGTGCAAGTTGTTAACATCAATTTTTATGTGTGTTTATAAATACTGGGCTTCGATTCACATACTCCATCACCGGACTCAAAAGGGGATTTTAAGTATCCGTTGATAAGATTGAGGAAGACTACAAAACAGTTTGGGGGGTTGAGAGGAAGGTTTCAGCGAATTATCCTTTTGATCCCATAGATCCTGGTATGGTTTATCGGCAAATCAGCTTGTTTCCTCTATAATGATCGTCTTTAATCTAATCCCATATTTGAGACATGTTAAGCTATATGGAAAAGCTCTTCTTGAGATGCTCTATCTCGGTATATTGTTGTAGTGAAGGTAAGCATAAGTCTTCATACTATATTCATGAGTTCTACTATGATGCTATAATGATTATTTATGATTTTGTCCGACTATTTTTGACACATAAATTCTAATTAGCAGAAAGTATTCTAAATGATTTACAATGCATTACGTAATAATCTATTATATATTAACTGACTAATACAGGAGTAGGAAGAAATATGAAATTGTCTTTCTACAATAGATTAATTATCTTAGCTAATGACATGGTATTAGGTTATAGATTTAAGCACAGGTAATATAAATATAATTCTTTTCTACTATGCTAGACATAAAATGTTGGTTCATCGGTAATTTATAACGATCGAGAAAGGTTTTTAATTTTTCATTAATGGATATCTATAGTAAATAATTACTGAAAATTTATTGCTAAAGGCGATAAAGGTTGTCGTCCATAATTATATTAGGTGGTTCTGCGGGAGAACATATCGCTATAGAACTTGCAAAGCTACTAAATGTGGAATTAGGCTCATTAGAGATAAGAAAGTTTCCGGACAATGAGACGTATATCAGGATACTCAGTGATGTATCCGGTAAAAAGGTCATTTACGTAAACTCATTACAACGGAAACCAAATGAGCTAATTATAGAGACTTTATATACACTTGATACAATAAGGGATTTAGGCGCTGAAGAAGTACATGCTGTAATACCATATATGGCTTATGCTAGGCAAGATGAGAGGTTCAATCCTGGCGAAGCTATTAGTATTCTTTCACTAGCTAAATTATTTAAAGCACTAGACATAGACGGTATTTATACTGTAGATATGCATCTACATAGAATAACTGATCCTACAAAAATATTTGGAGCAAAATTCTATAACCTAACTGGTGTAAGAGAGCTAGCAAAATACATTAAAAGATACCACAGTATCGAAAACACAGTTGTCATAGGACCTGATGAAGAAGCCGAGCAGTGGGCAAAGATCATGGCCGAAGAACTTGGAGATTTAGAATTTTCTATTTTAGAAAAGAGAAGATTGTCTGCAGAGGAAGTAGTTATAGAAGCTAGAGATGTTGAAGTCAGAGGTAAGAATGTAGTTATAGTTGACGATATAATAAGTACAGGTGGGACAATTGTAGAAGCAGTTAAAGCCTTAAGAAATCTCGGAGCAAAAGACATCATTGTTACAACAGTTCATCCAATACTAGTCAAGGGAGCATTGCCGAGACTACTAAGGCTCTGTCTAAAGGATTTAGTTGGTACAAATACTGTTTTAAGCCCTATAAGTAAAGTGAGTATAGCACCTGCAATAGCTCCTAGGCTAAAAGAACAATTAAATTTATAAGAATGATATTTTTATAATATTTAAATGATATTATTTTCTATTAATATACTATCTTAAGCTTTTAGTATATTCTAAGCTATATTAATATTAAATAACAATATAAGGTAGGCCGTAAGAAACATTTATAAAGAAAATTTATATTATTTTCATTATTTCTCATGGTTAGATTTACTAATTGACATGAAGTTTACTAAGGTTTATTATATATTAAAGTCATATCCATGTTTTGATAAGAACTCTCTAAGTTCATCTAATCTAGGCATTCCCGTCTGGGTACCGAGTTTAAGACATTTTAGTGCTGCAGCAGCATTTGCTATTACTGAGGATTCCCATAGATCAAGTCCTTTAATTACATGAAAATATATAAATGCTGCGTTGAAAGAGTCCCCTGCACCTGTTGTATCTATTGGCTTGATCTTAAAAGCCCTAGCTCTAACCACTTTATTTTTAGTGATCGCCATGCTACCATTTTTACCCAAGAGGTGGTGTTATATTTCGTACCTAAAGGCATTATCCCGAACAGCTTCTATCATAATAGTTTTAGTAATAATTATAGTCGCAGTAATAGCAGGGTACTACTACTATACAATGCAAGCTCAGGAAAAGTATCCATCTAAACCTATTACTATATATGTTCCATGGAGTCCTGGAGGAGGAACAGATAGAGCAACAAGAACAATAGCGTCATTATTAGAAAAAGACCTAGGTGTGCCTATTAACGTACTAAATAAGGTTCAGGGTGGTAGTGCAGCTACCTTTGTAGCAGGTGCAGAGGCTACACCTGATGGATATACATTAACTGCTATAACTATAGAATTAAGTGCTTGGAAATGGCTAGGAGTAGCTGACGTCACATATGAAGATTATGAACCTATTGCTATGCTAATTTGTAACCCCGCTACAATAACAGTTAGGGCTGACGCTCCATGGAATAGTGTTCAAGAACTTGTAGACTATATAAAGGAGCACCCAGGTGAATTAAAGGCCTCGGGAACCGTTCAGGGAGGAGTATGGGACATAGCACGTATAGGTTTCTTAAAGGCCGTTGGATTAGACCCCGATGCTGTTATCTGGGTACCTAGTCAAGGAGCTTCACCTGCACTACAAGAGCTGGTATCCGGAGGCGTTGATATAGTTTTTGCTAGTACTGGGGAAGTATTACCTCTAGTACAAGCTGGAAAGGCAAAAACATTGGCTGTCATGTCCGATGAAAGAGTGCCAGGATTTGAAAATGTACCAACATTAAAAGAACTAGGAATAGACTGGTCAATTTGTGGATGGGCAGGCCTAGCTGCTCCAAAAGGAACACCGAAAGACAGAGTTCAATTATTAATTGATGCTGTAGATAAAGCATGGCATTCACAAGATTTCCAAGACTTCTTAAAGAATAATGCCTTTGTCGGAAAATTATTATTAGGAGACGAGTTTAAAGACTATCTAGCTAAAGAATATCAGACTTGTTGAAGACTTATTGAAATCTGCGGGATATGCAAAAACATAATCAAATATTAATAATTAATGATAAGAGATCGACAATCCAGCGACTACCAAACAAGGCATTAATGATGTGATTGCCGGCATCTTGTTTCTCATAATATCCATAACTATTTTTCATCTGGTCCCTCCAAGAATATAGAGCTAATATAGGGATTGTTGGACCAAATCTTTTCCCCTTTGTAATTACTTTAGTAATGATCTTATTTTCAATAGTTCTCATAATTAAAGGAGTAATAAGTACGATTAAAACGGTTCGTAGAGATAAATTATTGACTTTATCTATATCCGTGAGCAAGTTAGGAATATTGAACATAGCATTTGTTATATTTTGATATTATTTTATCTTCTGGTAGTTGATGTTCTAGGCTATATCCTTACATCATTTATAATAATTACTTTATTATCTAAGCGTCTAGGTGCTACGTTAAAAGAAAGTCTAATAGTTGGTTTAATAGGTAGTATCGGGACCTATGTATTATTCGGCTTATTATTAAAAGTCGCTTTGCCGGGTGGGATCATATCATGGTAGATTTATTTACAATACTAATGAATTTACTAAATCCTCAGACTATTGCCGCAATCATTGCTGCCGCTTTATATGGATTATTTATAGGTTCAATGCCTGGATTAACAGCTACAATGGCTGTAGCACTTTTAGTTCCATTTGCTTTTTGGATGGATCCATTACCCGCTCTTGCCATGATCATAACTATGGATGCTTTGGTTATTTACTCTGGTGACATTCCTGCTGCAATAATACGTATACCTGGTACTCCAGCATCTGCGGCGTATGTTCAAGAAATGTATGAAGCTACGAAAAGAGGACGTGCAGAGGTAGCTCTTGGAACCGGTCTGGTCTGTTCAGCTCTAGGAGGTATAATAGGTACAATAGTATTGGTTTTAGGAGGCCCTATGTTAGCCGAATTTGCTATGAATTTTTCAAGTGCTGAATTTTTCTGGTTAACAGTTTTTGGTTTAAGTACTGCTGTTATAGCAGCGAAAGGTAAATCAATCACGAAGAGTGCATTAGCTTTATTACTTGGACTTTTACTATCAACGATAGGTGTCGATCCAATGTATCAATTTCCAAGATTCACCTTTGGCTCACCATATTTATTAGCTGGAATTAACTTCATACCTGCAATGATCGGTTTATTTGGTATATCTGAAATTCTTCGCCAAGTGTCAACATATATCGAACTAGGGAAATTTGAAATAAAAATACCAGTTGAGGAATTGTCAGCTACTAGAATGTTCAAAAAGCTTTTGGAACCTTGAAAAAATTTATTGACAAATTTGCCATAGGATCTGCCTTGGGTGTTATAATCGGTGCACTTCCTGGTGCTGGAGCAGATATAGCAGCTTGGATCTCTTATGGAGTAGCGTGTCAACTCTCTAAATTTAAGGAGAAGTTTGGAAAAGGGTACATGGAAGGAATTGTTGCAGCTACAGCAGCCAATAACTCATCACTTGCGGAGGCATGGATTCCAGCACTAGTTTTTGGTATACCGGGAGATTCTGTAGCAGCAATTGTCATTGGCGAATTAATGATGAAAGGGATCACTCCAGGTCCTAGAATATTTATTGACCAAGCAATATTGGTATATACATTATTCGCTGTATTCTTCCTTGCTAATATTATAATGGTGCCATTAGGTTATGTAGCTATAAAATCACTTGTAAGAGTATTTTAAAAACACCAAGAAAATACATAACTCCACTGATCTTGGCATTTTGTATAATAGGTTCATACGCAATTAGACTCAGTATGATGGACGTATTAGTAATGCTTATTCTAGGCGTAATAGGCTATATTATGGAGAAAAATGACTTCCCTGTTGCTCCACTTATACTAGGACTAATATTAGGGCCCTTAATGGAAATATACTTCATGATGACAGCGAGAAAAGCTCTTGGAGATCCATTGATATTCGTATCCAGACCTCTATCTATGGTAATAATAGCATTAATTATTATCACGTGGATGTCGCCCTTAATAAGTAAGATACTAAGGAAAATTAGACAATAATAATGTATAGCTAAATTATATAGTTTCATTCATAATCTATTTACATAGATGAAGAAAAGAAGTTTAAGTTTATAATAATGTTAAGAACATATTAATAATGTTTATAAAGAAGTAGATTCTATTTTCTACTAGCCTTATGTAGAATAAATAGCGTCATTATAATGATGTCTTCTGCTATTAAGTAGTATAATAGAGTAAATAAATAATGTCTTAGATTGTTTAAAATAGAAGGTACTACATTTATACCTAGAACCCCACCAAGATAAATAAAAAATATTGATAATATAATATAAAAGACATATATTATTGGAGAATAGATGTTTTTAGTTATAAGATAAGAAAGTAAAATAAAAGTAAGAGGGGCTATAATTACCAGTATAAAATAGGAAAATGCTGCCCCATATAATATTACTAAAGTATCCCCTCCTGTTGCACCACTATAATAGAACTTAGTGATCTCTCCTTCATTAAGGATCTCCTGTTGTTGGCCTATGTATTTATATATGTAGCCTGTGCCATTACATAGATACAAAGTTCCACTTAACCAACAGTTAATGTTTCCAGATTTGTATGGAGGTCTGTGAAATATTAATGGTGTAGATGAATTGAATTCTATTTTTTGATAGGCTTTACCTATTACAATCATTACAGGATGTAGATGAGGTGATGAAAAGTTTTCTATGGATAATCTAGAAGGTCTAGGTGATACAAAGTGTTGCATCTCAATAGAATATCCTGAGGTAACCAAATATCCGAGAGCAATAGATACTAGGGAAAGGCCTATTAAAATTAATATTTGGAAGAAAGTATATCTAATTTTATATTTTTTATATTTCAAATTAAATCACCAGGCAGAGTACCCAATTTAATATAATGCCTAAAAACCTTCTTATTAATCTAATTATATAGGTAATTAAGGGTAATGTATATGAACGGTAATATTGTTAGTTTAATTAAAAGACTATATGAACAAAACCCATATAATGAAAAGCTTTTAGAGTTGATCAAAAAGTTATCGAGAAGATTAAAAGATAAAGGATATAACACAGTAAAAATCATGAATTTCTGTGGCACACATGAATGGACTATTACTTACTATGGTATTAGGAGTTTAATGCCTGAAAACATAGATCTAATAGCTGGACCCGGGTGTCCTGTCTGCATTACACCAGGCATTTATGTAAGCGAATTAATAAAGCTAAGCTTTAATGGCTATACCATATTGACTTATGGAGATGCATACAAGCTTCCAGGATTAGGTATTTCTAAGATAAATAGTTTATATGATGCAAAGTCTAAAGGAGGAGATGTCGTTGTCGTTTATAGTTTTCTTGACGCAATAAAGATCGCTAAGAACAATCCTAGTAAAAAATACATTTTCTTTGCTGTTGGATTTGAAACAACTATGCCAGCAGTCGCTGAACCATTAAACAAGAACTCTGTACCAAAGAATCTATATATATTATCAGCTCATAGATATACTCCGCCGATTATGAAGTATTTGCTCGATAATGTAAAGGAAGTAGTTATTCACGGAGTTATTGCTCCAGGCCATGTATCTACAATTATAGGTTCTAATGCATGGATGTTTATACCACGCGACTATGGTATAACTACTGTTGTATCAGGATTTGAGCCATTAGACGTTCTTACAGCTATTGCATTAATACTAAAGCATTTACTGATAAACAAGCCGGTACTAATCAATGAGTATAGACGTGTTGTTAAACCTAATGGTAATGAATATTCATTAAAGATTATGGATCTTGTCTATGAGAAAAAAGATGCCTATTGGAGAGGTATAGGAATTGTTGATAAAAGCGGTGGTTATTTAAGAGATAGATACAGTTGTTACGATGCATTTAAGCAATTAGGTGTAAAGGATAATGTCCTAGAAGACCATATTCCCGGATGTAAATGCGGAGAGGTCGTACTAGGAAAGGCAAAGCCTACAGAATGTCCATTATTTATGAAAGGATGCACTCCCGAGAGACCCTACGGTCCATGTATGGTTAGCATCGAGGGTACGTGTCGTATATGGGCAGAGAATTTGCCAATAACTATAGATATTAACATCCAAAAATACTATAGCTAAATTGGTGTGTAAAATATGGTGCATGAATGGGCTCTCGCAGAGGCAATAGCTAATTATGTCAGAGAATACCTTGGAGAAAAGACTGTTCTGAAAAAACTAATTATATCCCTTGGAGAGCTTCAAAATATCGACAAAGATATACTTGATTTTGCTTTAAAGGAGATCCTTAGATCTATGGGTATAACTGTCCAAGAACTTGATTATGAAATTGAAGAGGCCTTTCTTAAATGTAGAAAATGTAGTTATGAATGGAAGCTTAATAAAAATATATTTAATGAGAATGTTCTTGAAGCTGTACACTTCGTACCAGAGATCATACATTCATATTTTAAATGCCCTAAGTGCGGTTCTAGAGATTTTGAGGTAGTTAGAGGCAGAGGTTTAAGGATTAAAGAGATTGAGGTAGCTTAGCCATGACTTATACGGATGATCCAAGACTGCTTGTTATAGAAGATAGGCTCAAAAGTGTTAGAAGTATTGTGCCAGTAATGAGTTCTAAAGGTGGTGTTGGTAAAACATTAGTTGCGTCATTACTAGCCTTGATCTCTGTAGAGAATGGTTTAAGGACTGGTTTACTTGATTTAGACATAACTGATCCCTCAACCCACATAGTCCTTGGAATAGATCCATCTAAGATACAGCCTGTTGAAGAGAAAGGCGTTATACCACCTAAAATTCATGGTATAGAGTTCATGACTATAACTTACTATTCTCAAGAAAACCCTATACCGCTTAGAGGTTTTGAGGTAGATAATGTAATTAGGGAACTATTAGCCATAACTCGATGGGGGGAACTCAATATATTATTTATTGACACACCACCGGGATTATCTGATGAATCACTGGATGTACTAACATACTTTAGAAACCCTAAACCAATAGTTGTTACAACACCCAGTCCATTATCAATAAGATCTGTTGAGAAACTACTTACAGTACTTATTGAGCAGGGAATTGATATACTTGGTATTATTGAGAATATGGTGCTAGCAGAAACTAGTAGCAACATATATAGTCTATGTAGAAAATTCGATGTTAGATACATTGGAAAAATATCCTATGATCCAAGTATAGATAGTGTGTTAGGAGATATCGCTTCTATAAAGAATACATTATTCTATAAAGATTTAAAGGAAGTATTTAAACAAATAGAGAAAGCGCTGATCTAAGATGAAAGTATATGATCCTTGTTCAAAGGATCTAAAGAATCTACTAGAGAAGCTTTTGTGTAAAGAAAATTACTTAATAGTATGTATAGGATCATGGCTTCGAATGGATGATCGTGCTGGACTAGAAGTTTGCAATCTAATAAGTTTACCGACTAAATCAGTTATTTGTGAATATGGTTTAGAAAATTGCTTAGGTGAATTAGTAGAGAGTAAGGCTAGTAATCTACTACTTATTGATGCTGTTGTTAGTGGAGGCTCTTCTCCCGGCTCTATAATATATACTGACATAAATGAAGTTAGTAATGGATTTCTAGCTACTACACATAACATACCAGTTAATACTGTAATAAAATATTTAAGAACATTTGGTATAGCGAGTAATGTCAAAGTTCTTGGAATAAGAGTTAAGAGCCTTGATTTCGGAGACACTATAACTCCTGAGGTATCTAGATCTGTTGTATGCCTATCTAATACGATAAGAGAATTATTGAGCAAATGTAAGGCTATTTAGAGTATTTACTTAATTATTTTCTAGCTCTCAAGGGCTCTTCTACGATTCTATCTTTCCAATAGACTTTCTCGGATAATGCTGCTTTTAGCAAGCCTATTGATAAGATTACACCAATTATTGGAGATACTATAGAATATAATTTACTATATCCGTTCAATCTTGCACCATATACATGGTCTATAATTAATAATGTATACTGGATTATGCCTAGGATAGAAAGTATTTGAAATCCATATACTATTCCATATATTAAAGTAATTACGGGTAAATAATATCCTAGGAACACCAGTAATGAGCTTATTAATGCCCTTGATTTCTTAACTCCGTGTCTCCTCAATACCCTAGCTAAAACGTTTATGGTATCATGGATCCTGTCATACCACCTAGTAATTACATCTCCAGATGTATGAATAATTCTTATATCATATCCATTTCTTTTTACATGTTCTGCAAAATCTCTATCTTCTACAATGCTATCTTTAACAACTTCATGTGTTCCTAGTTCTTCATACACTTCTTTTTTGATACCCCAACAACATCCATAGTACCATGCCAGCTTCTTATTCTTATTATATACTCTATTAAAACCCATGAAAGCATGAGAGAATGTTGTTAATAGTGTTTCAACAAGCTTGCATCTAATAGTCCTACACATAAATGTGGGAAGTAGAGATACTATACCATTAGCCTGCAATATCGCGTTCATTACTTTTAATAGTAGGTTGTTTGATTTAATCCAGGTGTCTCCATCAATAAAGAATAATACATTTCCACTGGACGATCTATAACCGATGTAATATAGATAAGGCTTAGGCATCCATCCATGTGGTATTTTATCTACTCTAATATATTTAATATTTTGATATTTTCTCATATACTCTTTAACTATGTCAGCCGTATTATCAGTACTATCATCATCTACAATAACTATTTCCATGGATTCGTACCCCTTTTGATTAATTAAGCTCTTAAGCAAAAGCGGTATAGTTTCTTCTTCATTCCTAGTCGGTATTATCACTGATATACATGATTGTTCACTTTTTACTAGGTAATCATCTTCTAGTTTAAATAAGCATTTAATACTTGATTTTATAGAATAAAGGGCATACAACCATATGATCATATTTGCTATTGATAATATCGCTAGTCCAAAAGCAATTACTAGTGCTACACTAGTTTCCTGTAATAGCATAGTTCACCAACTATAACTAGTTTATTTACTAGATTAGAAAATAGTTTTTATCTAAGAAAAAGTAGGAGAGGGTTAGGGGGTTTAGATAATGGCATCTATGGATGTAAAGCTTAGTCATGGTGCTGGAGCTAAGGAGATGTGGGAGTTTATACAAAAATATATTGTATCTAAAGTACCCAGGAATCTATGGAAGACAGTTAATGGATATGGACTTGACGTATTAGATGATGGGGCGGTAATTAAGATTGGGGATAATTATATTGTAATATCCATTGATTCCTATACTGTTAACCCTATATTTTTTAAAGGCGGTAATATAGGTGAACTAGCTGTATCTGGTACATTAAATGATCTTGTTATGATGGGGGCTAAACCCATCGCTTTTATGGATACCATTGTTGTTGAAGAAGGGTTTCCTACAAAAGACCTTGAAATAATTATTGAGTCCATGGTAAAGATCTTGAGAGAAGAAGGAATTCCATTGATAGGCGGTGACTTTAAGGTTATGCCGAAAGGATCAATAGATCGTGTTGTTATAACTGGTGTAGGCATAGGGTTAGCTTCTAAGCCCATTATTGATGTAATGATAAATGAGAACGATGCAATTATTGTAACCGGCCCTATAGCAGAACATGGTGCGGTAATAATGGCTCATCAACTTGGCATGGAGAATGAAATCAAGGATTTACAAAGCGATACAAAACCATTAACTAGAACTGTTCTTCCAGTTATTGAGAAATTTAAAGAGTATATCCATGCTGCACGTGACCCTACACGTGGTGGTTTAGCTGCTACTCTATATGAATGGGTTTTAAAAAGCGATCTTACAATAATTATTGATAGAAATAAAATACCTATTAGAGATAGTGTTCGATACTTTTTAGATGCTTTAGGCATCGATCCTTTAAATATGGCATCTGAGGGAATAGGTGTACTTGCTGTAGAACCCAGTATTGCAGATGATATAGTTGAAGAGCTTAGAAAAGTAGGGGAGACCCATGCAGCTATTATAGGTAGAGTAATTAAGGTAAATAATCCATTATTAAGGGGTAAAGTCATAGCTATTACAGAAGTTGGTGGTAAGGTAATAGTAGAGCCAAGATCAGTTAACTTGCCAAGGATATGTTAAGGTGTATAAATTGTGTTTAGGTGTACCTGCTAGAATCATAAATGTATTTGAGAAAGATGGTTTACGTATAGCAAAGGTTATTTTGGGCGGTATTGCTAGGGATGTCATTGTAGTTACAAATGAGGATCTCGAGGAAGGAGATTATGTTATTGTACATGCAGGTATGGCTATTTCAAAAATTGATGAGAATGAATTAGAGACTATATTAAATATTTGGAAAGAACTTGAACGAGTAATCATTGAGAAGTAATAGATATTCAAATGGGTATCAGCTTATGAAATATGCTTTAAGAATAGTCGTTACTGGAATCGTTCAAGGCGTTGGCTTCAGGCCTTTTATTCACAGAATAGCCTTGTCTAATAAACTATATGGATATGTTAAAAACGTCGGCGGATCTGAAGTAGAGATTTGGATTGAGGGAGCTTACGAAAATTATTCTAAATTCATAAGAGATCTCTATTCTAAGAAGCCTCCTCCAGCAATTATTGATGAAGTGGAGATTTATTTTGAAGAACCTAGAGGGTATACTACATTTAATATACTTAAGAGTGAAAAAGGTAGATTAAAATATTCCATGATACCTCCTGATCTAGGTATATGTGAATACTGTTTAAAGGAGATACTTGATCCATATGATAAAAGATATAGGTATGCATTTAATTCATGTGCTTGGTGTGGTCCGAGATATTCTATGATGTATAGTGTACCATATGATCGAGAAAATACTTCTATGAGAAAATATAAACTATGTAGTGAATGTTTTCACGAATATACTAATATAAATGACATTAGACGATATCATGCACAAGGTATAAGCTGTCCAAAGGATGGGCCGAAGTTATGGATAACTAATTCTAGAGGAGAGGTTATTGATACGAAGGATCCTATTAAGGAGGCTGCCAAATTAATAGATGAAGGATACATTTTAGCAATAAAGGGTCTTGGAGGATATCATATAGCAGCCCTAGCCAGTGATGACGATATTGTGTTAAAGCTTAGAGAAAGAAAGAAAAGACCAACAAAACCTTTTGCTGTTATGGCTTTAGACATAAGTATTGCTGGAAAACTAGTATTTATAGATGAAAACGCTAGGATTCTTCTAGAATCTCCGCAAAAACCTATTGTTTTACTAAAGAAGAAACCTGATACACCCGTTTCAAGATACGTCTCGCCCGGATTATCTCATGAAGGAGTTTTTCTTCCATATACTGGTCTCCATTATCTTCTGCTTATGGAGACATGCGATAAATTCTTGATAATGACTAGCGGTAATAGACATGGTAAGCCCATGTGTATTGATGAGAAGTGTGCTTATAATGAATTAGGTAGTATTGTTGATTATTTCTTGGTACATGATAGGGAAATTGTTAATCGAGTAGATGACTCGGTTATTAGATTTACATGTGGTAAGCCTATTCTTCTACGCAGAGGTAGAGGTTATGCACCTATATGGATAAAGATCCCGTTTAAACTATCTAACAAATACATAGCTTTCGGTAGCGATCTACAGACTGCAGCGGCTATAGGCTTTGATGATAAGATTGTTCTAACTCAATATATTGGCGATGTTGATGATTTTGATGTACTTGATGATATGGATAAGTATGTAAGATTTCTAGCTGATAACTATGGTATAAGCCTTGATAAAGCTGTATTGATCGTTGATAAGCATCCAGATTATAGTTCTAGGAAGCTCGCTGAGACGTATGCAAAGAATTATGGAAATAAAATTATAGAAGTGCAACATCATGTAGCTCATGTGCTATCAACGGCAATAGATCATGGAGTTTATGATAATATTATTGGCATAGCTATTGATGGCATAGGCTATGGCGATGACAATGCCATATGGGGTGGAGAGGTAATAGAAATTAATATGCATAAGGGTTCTTATAGGAGGATAGGCCATTTAGAATATCAGCCTCTTGTAGGCGATCGATCGGTATATTATCCTATTAGATTTTTCTTATCTGTATTAAATAAGAGGCTAAATTATAAGGAATTAAAGAGAATCATAAATAAGTATGAACTTTATAAATTTGTTAGTGGAGGATTTAGAGAATTAGAGATCCTATTAAGAAGTATTGAAAAAGGTATGTACATGGATACTTCTAGTATGGGTAGATTACTTGATGGAGTCTCTGCTTTTCTTGGAATATCTACTTATAGAAGTTATGAAGGTGAGCCTGCTATCAAACTTGAGGCTTATTCTACTAAGGGTACTTATTTAAATGATCTTTTAAAGCCGGGTATCCTTATATTAGAAGATAAATATATTGTACAAACAACCGATCTTTATTTAGAATTAATTGAACTTATAGATAACTATAAAAAGAGAGATCTAGCACTCACTTTTCAATATAATATTGGTAAAGCACTTGGTGAAATAGCATATTATGGTATTAAAGGACGGAGAAATGTTATCCCAAAGATATTCCTGGGCGGTGGAGCTGCAGTTAATGATTATATAGTTTCAGGTATAATTGACGTTCTTAGCCAACACGATATACAAGTAGTTCTGCCTAAAAGAGTGCCGGCTAATGATGGAGGTATTTCTTTAGGTCAAATAGTTTATGCCGAAATCATGCTCAATAATCGACTAATGTATAATTGATGTACTAGCAACTTTTCTAATAAAATTAAGTACTTATAGATTAGGGTTCCCTAACTTAAACTTTATTTTTTACTAGTACTATTCTATTTCATTGGAGCCTAACATTAACTGATCTGTTGAACCAATGATAAATTATGTTTAAATACTCAATAGGCTGAGGAAGCTATCGCTATGATGTGGTGGGGTAATTGATAGATAGCCTAGATATGCTTGGTATTCTTATCCCTTTTCTAGCTCTCTCTTCATTTACAATACCGTTATTTAGCTTACTAATTAAGAGAAAAATTTTCTATGACATCTATGTATTAGCCTTAGGAACTATAGCACTATACTTTACTTACAATATATTGATAACTGTATTAGATCTTAACTCCCCGATTATGTATAGATTTGGGGGATGGCCTCCACCACTAGGCATAGCATATGAAGTTGATCCATTTAATGGTATTCTAGGATTATTTACAGCAGCTACCATGTGGCTCATAATAATCTACAGTATATGGTATACTAAGCATATGGATAACTACGTATGGTACTATACATTATTACTTGGTCTTGAGGCAGGTCTTCTTGGATGCTTATATACTGGTGATGTATTTAATCTATTTGTAATGATAGAGGTATTGTCTATATCAGCATATGCTCTTGTAGCATATTACAGGAGTAAGCCTCAAGCCATAGAGGCTGCTATAAAGTATGCTATGATAGGAGCAATAGCTACAACGTTCTACTTCCTATCAGTAGTCTTTATCTATGGAAGCTATGGAACACTAAACATGGCCGATCTAGCAATTAGATCACATGTTGAAGAAGGAATATTGACTGGAAGTAATGTTTATGGTAATATAGCTGTTGCTAGTGCTGTAGCCATAGGACTCGCACTATGGACCTTTACATTTAAATCAGCACTATTCCCCAATCACTTCTGGCTACCAGATGCGCATCCAGAGGCTCCCACGCCTGTTTCAGCAGCACTATCTGGTCTTGTAGTTAATATTGGTGTGTATGCTGTTATACGTTTTCTATATTCATTGTTTGGCTCATCAAGTATATTGTCTACAATAGGATATAGGGATGCTGTATTTACAATACTCTTGATCCTAGGCATTCTATCAGGAATTACTGGAGCTCTATTAATGATTATACAAAAAGATATCAAGAGATTACTTGCTTATAGTACTATAAGCCATATTGGACTGATCTATATAGGATTATCAATAGGATTTACTAACTTGCCTAAAGAAATC
>Ga0190366_1000084_pt1 | contig 18784 bp, 22 predicted proteins | sample 487218910_MG_FD_169990 | JGI IMG/M metagenome (GOLD analysis project Ga0190366, IMG submission 169990) | Hydrothermal vent microbial mat bacterial communities from Southern Trench, Guaymas Basin, Mexico - 4872-18-9-10_MG | ecosystem: Environmental > Aquatic > Marine > Hydrothermal vents >...
CAAGCCCTATAACTCCAGGTACAAATGCGTCTCTTGCACGATCCCATAGTATATCCTCTAATTGTGTAGCATTATAGGGTGGAAAAACTATTTCGATCTCGCCAAGACTACTGCGAACACGTGGATCAAGGTTCTCGACAAAATTTATATCGTTTGTAATCCCTATAATGGATGCCTTTCCATGGGTTAGTTCCTCATTTATTCTCGTAAGTTTATATAAAAGATCATCTCCATGTTTACGTACATAATAATCTATTTCATCGAGAACCATAACATGTACGCCTCTCCAACTATCAAGTGCTTCAATATATCTACGATAAACCTCTGCAATAGCTAATCCAGTATATGGTATTCTAAGTCCAAGGCTACGGGCAATCTCAGCTAAAACACGATAAGTAGTATCAGTTTTACGTGTATTGACGTAGGCATACCTAAACCTTATTCCCCTAATCTTAGCCCGATCCTCTAATCCACGAAGAACAAATAATGTAACAGCCGTTTTACCAGTCCCAGTTAAACCATAGATCAATATATTGCTTGGCCTAGTACCTTCAAGTCCTGGTACAAGTATAGATGCTATTCTCTTAATCTGATCTTCGCGGTGGGGAAGCTTTTCAGGAATATAGTCAGGATGAAGCTTTTCCTTATCAAGGAAGATCCTATGTTTCTTTTTAAGCCTAGACTCTATTATTTCGTCAAGTATGTCTTTACTCAAAACCAGTTGCCCCACAGTAGGACCAGTTTATCCACTGGAGATATAGTTGTAAGCTATAGAATAAAAACTAGAGCCCTCTATAGAGAATTATAGTTACTCCATGGTGAATGGGGATGAATTTAGGTGAGCGTGTCTATGGAGCAGTATTAGGCCATATTCTTGGAGATATTATTGGCATACCCTATGAGGGTTCTAGAAGAAGAAATGTAGATGTTAATGCTATAATGAAGTTCAGATGTTTGAAGTACCGTGGAGAATGCGTATGGAGCGATGATACAGCATTAACATTAGCTACAATAGATGCATTAGTAAGCTATGGATATAGTTTAGAGGCTATAGCAAGTAATTTCATCCAATGGTATGTAAATGGCAAGTATAGCTCGCATGGAAGGCCATTCGGCATTGGACGTACAGTTAGAAGGGCTTTAAATAACTTGCTTAAAGGAAAACCACCTACATCATCTGGTTTAAAAGACGAGTTTAGTAATGGTAATGGGTCATTAATGAGGATCATGCCCGTACCGCTATACTTCCACTGTAGGGATCTGAAGACAGTTATAGAGAAAGTACATGAAGTATCAGCTATAACACATGCACATCCAAGATCGCTTGTTGGATGTGGACTTTACTCAATCATGGTATATTATATTATTAGAGGCTATGATAAGCATAAAGCCTATGATAGGATGGTTGAAGAAGCAAATAGGATCTATGGTTCATGGGAGCCATTTAGTAATGAGATGTATAAGTACTACAGTAGAATAATTAAGAAAGAACTACCATATCTTAGTAGAAAAGAAATCAAAAGTACAGGCTATGTAGTGTATACACTGGAAGCAATACTATGGTTATTCCTAAACAGTAGAAACTATGTAGAGACAATAGTTAATGCAATAAGTCTAGGCCACGATACAGACACAATAGCAGCAATAGCAGGCTCATTAGCAGGCCTATATCATGGAATAAGAGGTATACCAAAAGAATGGATAACATGTATACCAAGGCTAGAATGGATAATGGAGCTAATAAATAAGTATATAGAAGCCATAAAGAGACAATGCAGTCTATAAGACTCAAGATAAGAGCTCATAAACCCTTATAATCCCTAAACAATAATCTACTATAGAGACTATAGTAGGTGGGCCGGTAGCTCAGCCTGGAAGAGCGCTCGGTTGGCATCCGAGAGGCCCCGGGTTCAAATCCCGGCCGGTCCACCATTTTCCAGCCAGTTTTTCCTTTAACTCTGGTTTAAAGAACGCTATATAGTATCTAACAATATTGTCGAGACTTCCAATATACAGTGTCTTATGTCTACCATTTTCTCTGCCTTCCAAATAGACATATAGATTATTCTTTATGCGTTTAACGACCAATTTGAGCGGGATTATCTCACCCATATTAATCTACCATGTCGTTATATATGTCGTTAACTGGATCAAAAACGCTAGCCCTGAATAACTATATAGCCCTATTGCTATCTTCGATCATTTCCTCTTAATTTTCCTTATTATTCTCTTGGTTTTCTTAAAGGCTTTGATTGTTTTCTGAATATGCGGCAGTAGTGTCGGTAACGACACTTGAGTCTTAGTAGACTTGCCTACTACCCTCACCGTCTTAACTGCTTTTACGGTCCTCGAAACCCTCAATATCCTCAAGAAACGGAATAAACGCAATATCCTGAAATATGGTATAGCAACTATTATGTCAAACCATTTCTTCCTAACAAATAAGCGTAAGTTACCAACCCTCCTATAAGCAACCACGAGGTCGGCTATAAAAACAGGTAATAAGCCTAGATTTATAGAATCAGTAATATAGGTGTATTCAGGAAAAACAAGGCCATAAACAAATACACCAAGCCAAATGATAGCAACTATGTCAACAAAACTATCCCATACAAATCTAACCAATTTATATCACTAATAGTTACTCTTTATGTTACTACATATATAATGAACTATGCATTCGAATTGATACCTGAGACTGTGAGACCGAGAGAGCATATAGGGGAGGTTACAGACCATGAATTCTATCATAAAACAGAGTAGACTTTACATTATTTTGAGACTTTCATGGAGGGCTCTCTACTTAAAATGAGACTTGTTGTTATAAGTGATCGCTAGTCTTTATCATAGTTTGAGACCATAGCTATTCATGAGTTTTACGTGTATCTGGTATACATTCTAATACATTCCTATAGGGTTTAAACAAATCTGATTTAGTAACCCATTCAAGCTTTTTCAAATATCTATACCAGGTTGCCTTAGGCATCATCTTATATTTAAGTTTGGCATCATGTTTCCGCATTTCTCTTAGGGCAAGCCATAAGCCGTACGTTGATAAGTACTCATGCCCAACAACTATACCTGCTGCCAGAAAGTCAAAGGCAATTTCATCTATTATCTTATCTATCTCTTTGAGAAATTCTTCTAGGTTCTTGTCTAGTTTTCTTCTAAGCTCTTCATCTAAACCCTCATTATCTAGGATAAAACTAACAGCCTTTCTCAGTAATTCGGCGATCTTGTTAAACCTTTCTTTAGACTTATTCCTTAAATCCTTATCGTTAAGTACTTTCTCAATAAGCTCTCTCGCTTCCTGGAGCAGTTTTAACAAGGAGCTTAAAAGCTTCCCTAAGCTCTCCAGTAGAGAGCTCCTTATTTTTCCTCTTCATAATCATCACCATAACATCTTTGTTCATGGCAGTATTTTATCAGAAACCTAATGGTCTGGTCTAGACTCCTATGATTAAGCAATGCTTTAAGAATAGATAATGCCTTCCATACCTCATAACTAATAGTAATAGTCTTACCCTTAGACATGATCATTTTCCCTCAAGAAAACATGAATTCATTGTCTAATATAAAAACACTAACAATGAAAACATGAAATAATGAGTTCTACATAAATGAAACAAATTATCAAACATGTAAATAATAACCCAAATAATCTCCATGGTTTGTTTTATTTATCTACTTCACTCATTAACATATTTGATAATTTTATTAGTTTATGGTCACCTTTGTTTTTGCTAATAAGCATATATTATGTTTTAGTATGTTTGCATTAAGGAAAAATATAAGTTTATTAGTAGTTTTATAATTTATTACAGATGCTTTTAGTGGAGATGTTCATGCCAGGCTGGGACGTTCATTGCGAACTTGCAGAGATGTTATGTGGGATTCCCAAAGATATAATGAATAGTATGAATAAAGTTATTGATGAATTAACTTATCACGATATAAATAGGATCATTGTTAAAGGACATTGGAATCCTTTGGCTTTATTACATGAGTCTTTGTTTCACTATGAGAATTGGGGTTATATAGGTATTAAAGCAGCTTTACATCACCATTTACTAGATTATGCCGCTACATTATTAACAGGAGGAAAATATGGATACCTTCTAAAAGAAAAAGTATACCTAGGTCTGGCAGTATCTTCTGTAATAAAATTCGTTGAAAGTGTATTAAACCATATTGAAGAAGATTTCACAGTATTAACCCGTCTTAGTGGTTCGTTACTCGAAAGCGAATTCCAGAATATTGTAGAAAATTTCTTTGAGAAATGCAAATATTGGGATGATCCAAAAGCTAGAAATGAAGCAAAACGCTATATGTATTATAAAACAACTCTTGTTAGAGAATCTTCTCAAGCATTAATTAGAGCCTCAAAGGAACTTAAAGATTGTATTAAGGATTGTATATGGGATTTAGCTATATTCAAGCTATGGAAAGATCATTGCATAGTATGTAAAAATAAAATCGAAAAAATAGAGAAAAGAAAAGTTGTAAAAATAGGGTTTTATAAAGCTCATAAGAAATGTATTATACAAATTAAAAATGTTATAAGAGAAATGCTTGTTAATAACATAAAAACAATAGAGATCCAAGGACGCCTTAGAAAACAATATATCTTACCGTTATCTGTCGTTAAGAAACTAATATCCGACTCGTCTGCTCAATCTTCATTAACTAAATTTCTGAAAAATACTTCTAAAATTAATTAGGATTTCAATAAACTTCTCACAATGAAATTTCATGTAATTAAGGCATAGATTTTAAACCTTAGTACTGGATGAACCATTTATACTATCTATTCTAGCTCGTTTAGCAAAGTAATTAATAAAAGCATTTTTAACAATAGAAGCAAAGATAAGGAAATACCCTAACAAGAATAGCTATGAGAATTGTGGATTGAAGGTATGGAATATAGAGTAAGAGTTAGAACATCTTCCCGTGGTCCGCGGTCCCATTATTATTCTAGAATATTTAAACCGAATAAACTTTTAGTCCCCTATAATGAACTTCTTGATCATGAATAGGATAGAATTTTGCTTTTATTGTCTAGAATGCTATTTGTAGTTGTGGCGGCTGTTTTTCGAGATCTATAGTTATTTTCTTTGCTTTGAATAGTATGTCTCTTCCTATTATGCTTGGTAGTTGGGAGACTCTTTTCCATTCGTCTCCTCGGAAGTGTTTATGATGGGTAACGACATATAGTCTCTCTAATGTTATCCTATATTTTATCTCTGGATTGTATGCATCCACGAGTTCTAGTTCAACATTTCTTACAACATATGTATCGGCGAACCCCCCTATACCGACTAGATCCTTCCTGGCCTTCTTTAACTTATGAAATTTACCTCCAAAAATCCTTATAGCATCACGATCTAGAAGGGCTGTAACCGATGCACCTGTATCAAACATAAAGTTTACATTATACCATTTGTTATACACATTAATCCTTGCTAGTATAATGAAGTATTTTCTAACACGATCATATATTCCATAAATAATCAATGTACCTACCTAGCTAGACTATTAGTTCAACAGGTTTCTCAGGGATATAATCTATAACAATATCAATTAAGTCGCCATGTTTTTTCCTCAGTCTCTCGAGAAGCTTGAAATAGTCTTGATCCTTATCAATGACCCTACCATTTCTTATAGCTATATAGTATCCCTTATATCTAGCAAGCTCGCCACTAGTATAAAGAACTGATACCTCTTCAATGCTCATTATTAGTCACCATACACCTGGTTAACCATAAGCTAGACCATATACCGCACTATATAATACTATATATACTGTACACCTACCTAAATATAGGTATCCAGTTTCCGAAATCCGAAATCTGGATTTTAAGCATTCAATATCTCTCTAATGTTCTCCCTAATCAATATATAAGGAACATCCTCACATGTTTAAGGATCCTCCTATACTCCTCGTCTAGTATTGGGATCCAGTCAGTATAGTGTTTTGCTCCTATTGTTTTTGTTCTTCCCTGGAAGGCTTCTATGTCTTCACTGTCTATACCTAGTTTCTTTAGCTTCTGTCTCCACCATTTACGGAGATACTTGAGGGCTAGGCCACAGTCTCTAAACCTATTCTCTATAGTGTCCTGGTGCGGCAGGCTATTCTTTGATAAACGTTTTACCTGCCTCCATACCTCGAGGGGCAGGTAGACCACATACTCGTTCTTACTGCCCCTCTGTAGCTCAGGGGGTAAGTGCAGCCTTACAGCCCCATAGTCTAGCTCAACCGCTTTAAGCCTACTAGCATTCTCGAGAATATACCTAGCCTCTACCCCTCTACAACCACTAGATACTAATATATTGTATATACAGGCATAGACCTCTCCCTTCAAGGCCAGGCACTTACCTAGCTTCCTAACCCTAGTGTCAGGTGGAACATAGGTATCTTGTCTAGACACTGGCTTACGGGGCATTGCCTTCCTAAGCTTAACGACAAGATCCTCATAACCCTCAAGCTTCTTATCAATAAACGTTAAAAGCCTCGAGAAAGCCTCATAACTAGGCTTGTTATAGCCCATTAGCTCAAAAGCCTTGGAGACACTATCCTTACCAGCAAGAACTAGCCCCTCTAACTTAGGCAAATAATACATGTACTGCTTAATAGTGGATTCACCAGTCTTTTGCTCTCTCCTAAGCCAGTTAACGAATCTATTCAGTAACTCCCTGGTGATGACTAAGTTAACTCCATCAACTACTTCATCAACTAATGGCTTTGTCGTTAACTCATGATAACCCCTATTTCGCAGCCTACATGCCTGTGACGAGCGACTCGGTTGGCATCCGGGAGGCCCCGGGTTCAAATCCCGGCCAGTCCATTAAATTTTCTCTTTTAATATAGATCTGGAACCTATTATATTGCGTGATAAACTAAAATCTAAATTACTTAAGTGAGTTTAAACAGTGAATCATATATCTATTGTACATATGTTTTTTACACTATGTATATATACTCTGTTCATGATCTATTAAATCAAAGCTTGGAGCTGTAATTGGTATTGAAAAATTTAGTAATTATATCTATGTTGTCGATTCTTATTGTCAGTATAGGTGCTGCTTATTCTATGTGGTTTGATACTGTAAAGGTAAATGTATATGTTGAAGTAGATAGTGGTGAAAAACCATTTATAGATTCATATAAAGGTTTCAGATGCTGTAATGAGACATGTTGTTCATGCTCAACAGATTGTGATTGTAAAGGCTTAGAAGACGAACAAATGACATTATATAATAATAAGAGTTTGTCATTAAGTGATATCGATTGCTGTAATGATCATAATTGTAACTCATGTCATCATGACGGGGAAGGAAACGTTACTTTATGGGTTGGATTGGTTATCAAACATGAAGGCGTTATTCCAGTGAAACTTACAGACGTAAACGTTACAGTTAGTGGAGCTTATCAAAATATCAATGTCCAATATTACGGATATGGCCCCTTTAAAACGAGTTTCCAAAGTGTATGGGGCTATGTAGATCCTTGTACACTGCCTTTCTCAGGCTATAATAACTCACTAATATTAGAGAAAGATTACAAGATGGTATTATGGATAAAGATAGACTTTGTTAATTGTACATCGTTACCATACGTTAATGTAACTCCAGTATTCAATAACTGGAATGAGTAAGTAGAGTAAACAATTCTCTTAGTACTTCAGATAAAGAATACTTTTCTCAACAATAAAGTGGTGCGGGGGGTGGGATTTGAACCCACGCAGGCCTACGCCATCGGGTCCTCAGCCCGACCCCTTTGACCAGGCTCGGGCACCCCCGCACCTAACTGTATTTTTCTCTTACATATGCTAGGTTTTTATGGTTGACTCTTAAGTTTATTCAATGCTTCATTTATTGCTTTTTCTATTTTATCTACGAGTTTCTTGGGAACTATACCTTGCTCCACGTACTTGTCTAGTTCTTCTCTATCAACTATTCTAGGCGTCTCCCCAGGTTTTCTAATGACATCTATCACCAGATCGTGGTATTTTATCCGATCTTGATATATCTCTGGCGGCGTGTTTATATTTACATACGTACCTAAATACTCACCTGTTGATCTATAATAATTGTGTATAATATACCATTTACCTGTCTCAATAATAGTCTCACTATAATCTCCTGGTTTTTTCTCAATATTAAGAGCATCCAATACTCCATGTCCACGGAATACTCTTCTTAACCTTATAATGTATCCATCTTGTTTCCTAAGTATTGTTTCTATTTTCCCTGGAGTAAGCCTTAGTACTTCACCACCAGGCTTAATATGTATTAAACGTATAAGTTTTGAATTCCTCAGTTTATTTAGAATATAGTCCATTAAAGCATCTGCCATGATTTTCCTATCGCATCCCTTAGCTATTGCTGTTTCAGCAAAATCAACTATATCTGACAATGAACCACCATAACTCTTAAAACTATGATGCATTGGAATAGTTGGAACCACAGTATTTCTTATTTCATCAAGTACTTTCTTGGCATTACTCGTAAGTCCTATTACAGCTACAAGTTCGCCTTCATATATAACCTCGGGCTCCGTGGAATTCATTGCTTTCTCAATAATTTTCTTAAGCTTTTCTTCCAGAACCTCTACTTCCCTCCTAATATCATCTGGCTGGGCATATGCGGAGCTACTTCTTAAGTGCACGCCAAGACCTTTACCCATTATAGCAGCTGTTGCAGCAGCAAGTAACTCTCTTCTCTTAGCATCATTCCTTACATGCTCACTAATACTTATTCTCTGACTACCATAGATTAAAGACACGTATTCACCAACGATACGTACAATAGTAGTTAACCGTGGTCTTTCATAGGGTTTAACAGCTGGTTTAGCTATAGAAACAATAACCTTTTCTCCAGGAGACCATTTACAATTACTTATTTCACCAATAACGCCATATGGTAATTCTATGAGACAGAATCCATCACGGGTTTCAATTACACGTCCCGTAACCACGGAATATAGATTAAGCTTTGGTTTCCAGATAAATACTTCTCCTAAAACAGAGACCATATCGTCTAGAATAACAGATGCCTCTTGAGGAAAACCTATTATGACTAGTTCATCCTCGTTACCATCTTTAACAGTAACATCAGCTGGGGCAGTATTTAATGGCATATTAAAGCGTTGTTGGATAACCTGACTAGCTTGTACAATAACATGTCCCTTATCCATGAGTAACTTTGTTAAAGCAGTAGCTGCTATACCACGTATTCTTACCCGAACCACTTTTTATCAAGCCCTTATTAATGAAAAATAAACCTAATCCTTTACTGTCTCAAGTAATGATATGACGTTCCATATACGTACACGTGTATGAATAGGCATATTAGGATCTTGGCTTATAGAATCCAATACACTTATTGCATTTGCAGCTCTAACGCCATGAGATAACCTCTCATCACGTAAATGGTTAAGGGCTTCAGTAGCAGCTCTACGTATGTTTCTAGGAACACTTGTATCATTAATAATATGTATAAGCATTATCATAGCTTGTCTTATTTTAGCTTCATTGTCTATTGGTATAGGTGGCTTAACAGCCATTATTTATCAACCTCCCTTAAACTATATGTAGTAAATACACATGTAGTATACCAGTTTTAAATTAATCCCTATAAGTTAATAAAAAGCATTTATCGCACCATTAATATACTCTCTAATACATACCTAGTCAATGGAGAACATAAGAGTGAAGTGACTAAATTGGCTAGTCGAAGTGAAGCAGTAAAGAAAATGGCTGAACTACTAAAGCTTGGAGCCGTAATGCTTCCACAGAAATGTCCAGTCAAGAATTGCAATCTTCCATTATTTAAACTTAGATCGGGAGAAATAGTATGTCCTACTCATGGAAGAGTATATCTTGTACGTAGCGATGAAGAGGCTAAACAAGTACTATCTAAAGCATCACTTATGCAAGTTCTTGATGCTTTAGAGAAGAGAGTTATTGAAGTACTAAATAAATCAGGTAACAATATGTTATCAGCAGGCTATAGAGAGATCATTGGCTGGCTTGAAGTCTTAGAAAGGATCATTAGGATTAGAAGAGAATTAGTTAAGACCCCTGAGGAAGGGAAAAGCTGAATGAATAATCTCTAGAACCTCTGACTTAACAGTATCAAGTTCTTTCGATCCATCAACTAAAATAAGCAACCCTCTATTAACAAGTTCAAGATAGATCTCTCTTACTCTTCTAAGAAGCTCAAGCTTTTCATATTCGGGAAATCTACTGAGACCTTCTTTTCTAGATAATCTCATTAAACCGATCTCGGGTTCTACATCAATGTATATAGCTAGATCCGGGTTCCTAGCATATTTATTTAGTTCAAAAACCCATTCAATAGGTGCTCCCTGTGCCCCCTGATACGCTATACTTGAAAAATAATATCTATCCATAACAACAATTTTACCCTCTTCAAGAGCTGGCAATACCTTACTTCTTAAATGGATGAGTCTATCAGCTGCATATACTAAAGCATCTAGTTCAGCTGATCTAAACTCACTATAACTTTTCAACGCTTTTACAAATAACGAGTCTGTAGGCTCATATGTATATAGAGCATTATAACCAATATTATTGAATAGATCGACAAGCCATCTAGCAATAGTTGTCTTACCTGCTCCATCAAGACCCTCAATAACTATTAGAATACCTTTCCTCAACAACTAATCCCCCAAGATCTCTTCTATATACTACATATCCATTACTTGACCTAATGTAATCTATCAAGTCATTAAAATCGATTACCTCAAGCAGTGGTATATTAGATAGAATACAGCCAACAATAAGTATTGGTTCGGCTTCGCCCACAACAATACATTTAGGAGCTGTATCATATTCTTTGAGAGCATATATGATATATGAGCCAACAGTAGAGCCCCTAGTACCAGGGATAATAAGTACCTTATCCTTAAAAGAGCCCCCATAACCTCTAATAATACCTTTAGATGGATCAACTTCGCCGAAAAAAGATATTTTATGACCAACTATAAATGGTTCACCGGAGCATTCCCCAGAAACAATTTCCTTTACTTTAAAAATTTTCATTTAGTCATAACCCTCCTAATAATATCTTTAAATCCTAGTAAAGAAACTTCTAGTCCATGTAGCTTAGACAAATAGAACAATGCTTTACCACTATTAGTTAAAACTTTATCTGGTTTCTCCTTGAACTTAGAAACTATAGGGCACGTGCCATAAGCTATGTATATGCCTTTACTTCTAAGAATCCCAGTATATTGTTGGACCTCGCTAATGAAGTTATACGGTACTGTGATTAGGAAAACCACATTCTCTTTAACACTCTTATACTTAGATATCATATCAACCATATACTTAAGTTCTTCAACTGATAAATGAGGACATCCAATATAAACAAGTGTTTTACCTGAAATATCTGGTGTTGAAGAATATTTATTGTAGAAATCCATAATCTCTCTTCGATCTATTAATATATTTTCAATATGATCCTCAGCAATGTATGTATTCCTCGGAGTTATATTATTAAGAACTATTAGTGCATGATTGCCCGTAGCCGCTGCACTAGCTAAGAACTCCTTTATCATATAAAAGTTCCAGGCCTCTACGTTTTCCACTAATGGTATACCATGTATTTTATCGCCTATATAGAGTCCGAGAATGCTTGCGTCAGCTTCATCAACAATATTATGCTCGATCTTTATCCCATACTTTACAGCTCTATTCTCTAAAATATGTAGGCCTGCATAGTATGTCCTACCTGTTAATGCAGATGCAATAGTTAATGGACCTCCCTCCCTATTAGTACGTGCACCATAATATGAATTAGCCATTGCAACAGCATTACTTTCTCCCCAAGCAAGATGTTCATTCGGTATTGGTTTACGTATAGAATAGGGTATACATGTATATGTCGGTTTAGCTCCCATCCTTTCAAGTGCATTGATGATTCTCATTTGACCCGTAATGAGATCCTTGCTAAAGATACTTGTCTTGCCGAATAAGTCGATGCATGTTGGATTAACTGTTGTAAAAACTCTAAATGATCCACCTATTTCAGCTAGTTTTTCAATAAGTCTTAGACCCGGGTCACCTATATTACTGTAGGAAACTCCAGAGATATGTACATGGTTAACTTTAACAAGTCTATCAGCACCAAGACTCTCTCCAACCTTAACTATTATCCTTATAGCTAGTTCTACAGCTTCACCATATTCTCCATTAAGCATCTTCTCCTCAATACTACTAAGATACATCAATGTACACCATAGGTTCATGGAATGGGTGCTCTGCGGAATAAATCCCTTTTCTTGCCTAAAGGTATTGTTGCATCTATTCCCATTTTATCTACAATACCATTATTGCCACTAGGGTCAAGTGTACTACCACGAGCACCACTTACAATAATTAGATCCTTTGAGGCTTGGAATCTTGTGGCAATAGCCCATTCAATTTCATACGGATCATCTATGTTAATATCGTCATCAACTACTATGACGTGTTTAAGACTTGGATGGCCAGCAAAAGCAGCTAGTATAATGTTCTTAGGCTCTCCATCGCTTGTCTTTGATATAGATATTACTGCATGAAGCCATCCTCCGCCACCAAATGTAAGCCTTACTCCTTTCACATTTGGAGATACTCTTCTAACACTATCCCAAATCAAGGCCTCCCGTGGAAAGCCCATCAAGAACAAGTGTTCTTCAAGGCCTGGTACAATAGCGTGTATAAAATGTTTCTCAAATATTCTATTAACATATATTTTCTCGAGTTTAAATACAGGCTGCAATCTCCTCTGATCAGGTATACGTAGTATATCAACAAAGGGTCCTTCCCAATCAGTCTCTCTTAGAAGATATCCCTCTAATACAACCATAGCTGTAGATGGTACAGGTATATTATGCAATGGTGTATATACTACCTTTAATTCATTATTCAAAAGTCTATTGGCAATCCATAACTCATACACACCAAATGGTGGGCTCATAGCACATGCTAGTTCTATAACAGGGTGTAGGCCTAAAGCTATTGCTACTGGTGTATCTTTGTCTTTCTCCATGTATTCTTTATATATCTTATGCAGATGTCTCGGCACTATTCTAACCGTAGCTTTACAGTCATCGTATCTCATGATCCTGTGATATGAGGCATTACATGTTTCATCAATACAAGCCAATATGATGGAGCTTGTTAGGAAATATCCTCCATCCTCTCTATAATATTTTATAAAAGGTATATCTAAGAGAGAGGCTTCTATAGGTGTAAAATAGTTTCCAAAATCCTCTTCTCCAGGCTTTAATGGATTCTCAAGAGCTGAAACTAGTTTCTTATAAGCATCAAAATCGTTCTTAGCATTAAGGTAGCTATACAATCGATCTCTAGATGTATAAAGATTAGTATATATGCCTATAGGAAGGCCTTTAATGACAGCTTTTAATGGATCTTTATATTGATATGCATATCTAGTGATCATCAATTCCGGCTTGATATAACCAAGATCTTTAGCTAATAGTATATTATTATAAAATTCTTCATAATACAAATCATATCCCTCTAATCAATTAACTGTTCTGTATAGTTCTCTGTTAATCTTATTCTAGAAAATCTTATGAATTTCGGTTTACCATTAAACAGTGTCTTTATAGCCACGGTTCTATTAGCGAAATCTATTCCATAAATTATGCCCGGATACTCATCTATACCATCACTAGATACAGCCACATAAAGACCCTTTTCAAAACCAGGATTGTAGACTCTAACCTTAGAGACACCATAGATCTCTCTAATTCTATCCATATGTAAAGCCCTAGGTTGTACTGGTGTAACTATATGGAGCATATCTGGAGTTCTTGAAGCATAATAGACCTCTGCATTAGCTATATTAGATATTTCATTAGCGTCTATTTCCTGCCCAAGGAATAATGGAAATCCACTTAATAAAAGATCATCCATTTTAAATCTCTTAATAGGAGCAGTTTCCAAGAACTTACGGTATCTATTGCTTCTAAGCCTTCTTCTCTCATCTCTTGTTCTAGCTCTTGCCACCAAGGGCGATGATAATTCATATACTTTCATACCGATTTTTTCAAACCTTCTAAATATACCCCACGAATTGTTTCCTAAAACAACTATGGCATCTGGAGATATTCTTTCTATAAGTCTATTCTTATAGTCAATCGCATAGCTATCCTGTATCCAACCATCAGTATCTATAACAACAATATTGACATTGTATCTAGAGAATGCATATTCAATAAGCCTATTAATTTCATATATTATTCTATCAGTATAGTGTTGAGGTCTTATATCCCCTATAAATCTCATAACAGATGGATCGAGTTCTCTCATCCATATCACAGATTTATTATATAGAGACATTGATATGAAGCCTGGGGGGCCAATATCTGCTTGTCCAACATCAGAATCTATTATCGCTACCTTCAATCCCCTACTATAAGCTATATTAGCAAGTAGTATTGTAAATGATGACTTGCCGCAATCAACTCCTCCGAGAATTACAACCTTTCTCATTTCCCTATTTATTATTTCATTAACGACCGATAGCCAGGTACTAATTGGTTCCTCATTACCACTAGGTTCTTGTAGACTTGCTCCATTTCCCATAGTAATTTCTAAAATACTATCTTCTAAAGCCAGGACTACGTAGCTCCTCATACTATGTATTATGGCCTTTTCTCCTAGACGATAATTTTTGCCAAGTATTGATATAGAGCCTTTAGAAACAACTATAGCCGCAGGACCGAATATCCTTAATAATTTATTTTTGTTCAGTTCTATCTTCAACATAAATATCCACCGGAAATCCCTCCTTTAAAGCAATAATTATCGCTGCATATAGGTCTCTTTTTCTAGTTATACTATTGTCTATATTACTTCTTATATTAGAAAGTATTCTCTCAATAAACGGGTTTCTATAGCCATGAGGGGTGCTGCCAACCTCGTCAACGGCTTCAATAACAACTTCATTTTCGACGGCCTTCCTGATAATATATGCTATCTCTAAACCTCTACCACCAATACCTACTCTAACCACTTTCTCTTTAGCAGGGATACTAGCAAGTAGATCAGATACATATTTTCTTAGAGAATCAATATCCGATATATGATCCCAATCAATTAATTCACCATCGGCCAAGGCTATAACAGTATACTTACCGCCAGGATCAATACCTATTGATAGTAGATTATATACTTTCTTATCTTTTAATGCAAGAATAGCTTTTTCTAAAACATATCTTGTCCCCTTGGGATCATAAAACACTTTAGCAACTTTATCTTTGAATTTTTTAAATACATCGATGGAGTCAGTATATATGACGTCGTTAGTTAATACTTTAAAGTTTAAGGAATCAGGTACATTATATTGTATACCACGAGCTCTCAGTAATTTGACAGTATTCATATACCTCTTAGGATCATATATTATTATGACTAGTCGGCGTATAGCACTATACACCTCAAATCAATATAACATATCAGGCATCCCTAATAATAGTGGTGGGTAATATATTGATCAAATATACTGGATATGAGATCATAGATAAGATGCTTAAGGATAATAATTCATTACTAGTATATGGAGAGGCTGCGACAGGTAAAACAAGTCTTCTTCTACATATAGTAAAAACTATATCAATGAATGGATTAAATGCTCTATTTATAAGTACAGAAGGCAGTTTATACCAAGCTAGAGTATCTCTTGAACCAGAGAATTACTCAAACGTTTTATTTACGGAGATATATAGTCTTGATGAACTATTAGAATATATTTTATTATATGTTCCTCTACTTCATAAATTAAGATATATTGTTATTGATAGCATTAACGCTCTTTATAGACTATCCTCTTGGGAAGAAGGTTCTATTGAAAAATTTGGATTAATAAATGCTTTACTAAAGAAACTTGTAAATAAGAGAAATGGATTACTATTTGCATCTGCCCAAGTAAGAGCAGTTGATGATAGTAGTGAAGTCATTGCCTCAGGAATGTCTATTCTCGAGTATTGGTTTGATATTATAATACAACTTAGAAGAGAAAATGGGAGAAGAGTTTTAAAGATTATAAAGCCTAGAGGCTATGAGAGAGAACTCATAGAGTTCAAGATTACAAGTAAGGGGATTGAATGGATTGAATATTGATTTCGCAGTAAACTTTATCAAGTATTATGGAGCTGCAATGGTCGCGAACGCTATGCCTGTATTAATAAAGAATGGTACTCCAATGGATCGAGGCTTAATTTGGATAGATAATAAGAGATTACTTGGAAACGGGAAAACTTGGGAAGGATTTACAATAGGGGTTATAGGTAGTTATTTAGCCTCAATGGCCATTTCGATCTTCTTTGATGATCACATACTATTTTTCAAACTGTGGTTGGCATCCATTGCTGGTTTACTTGGAGACATCATTGAATCATTCTTTAAAAGAAGACTGGGAATAAAGAGAGGTGAACCTTTACCGGTATTCGATCAATTAGATTTTGCTATTGCAGCAACAATAATTTATCATTTGATGGGAGAATTGAACATATTTAAGGATTCGTGGTTCATCATTCTATCCTTTACTTTAATAATTGCTTTACACTTGGTTACAAATTCTATAGCATACATTTTAAGATTAAAGGATAAGCCATGGTAAAATCTAAGAGGAGAATTTTATGCTAGTCCTTCATATCCCTTAGATACACTTAATAGGAATACTGTTGTTGAAGCTATAGTAAGTATCACTATGATAATTAATAATATCATTAAAATAGTTCTCTCATCTCTAGCTTTTCTAAAGCCCTTTGGTCTAAGTGAAGGTTCTAAATGAGGCATTAGCAATGATACAGCTGCAGTTAATACTACTAACACTGTAACTAATACTGATAAGCCGATGGCACTAAATCCTATTGTTGTAGGAAACATTGAATAGAGTCTTAAACTACCATACCAATCACCTAAAATTATTGCAGATACTATGAATGATGAAGTAACGATAAGCTTGCCTATCCTCTCTATGAAATATTCATATTCAAATATGTGGCCAATAACTGTTTTAAACCTATATTTTCTAGGCACTCCATACACCTACTAATCCACATATGCTGTTACAGCTATGTATTCATAGGTGTGGGAAATAGCTTTTATCCCTAACGATTTTATTGGATAGAGAGTAGTGTATAAGCGGCGTATAAGGTGTTTAGTAGTGAAATATAGGCATGTAGTTGGTATATTCCTGCTTATAATAGCAGTTATATCTTATATTTATTTAGCATATATGCTACCAGCTAATGAGATAATGGATGATAGTGTTGGATGGTTTCATAAACATGTTATTAGACTTATAGTTAAAGAAGAGAATTATAGTGATCAATATCTATGGTTTCCGAGATCATTTGATCTACTAAGAACACCTATACTTATTGATAAAATAGTTGTTCTACTTGGTTTAGCTAATAACCCAGGATTATTAACAATTATCTTAGGAGTAATATTAGCTATTATAGCATATATCATTGGTTATTCTATATTTAAGGAGCCAATAGCTGCAGGCATAGGTTCACTTATTGGTGTACTGACACCTACAACACTATATTGGTTTAAGATTAATATGTTCGGCTCCTACATTGCTGGCGTAATAGGTATGTTAACGCTTATTACAATAGGCTTTGCTTTGAAGAAAAATAGTAAATTGGCTACGATACTATCTATAATATTGTTCGTGGCAACATGGATGCTCTGGAGCTCGGCTTGGTTTATACAAATTGTTTATAGCCTATATATTATTGCATTGATATACAGTGGTAGAATAACAAAGAATTCACTATATATAGGATTAGCCCTTCTAGTGTTCTCTTTACCAATAAATCTTATAGGCATATCATATTATATAACGATATATCATGTGTTTAGCATAATACTTTTAACGATATCATTGATCCTTGCATATGTAGAATATAGAATTGTGACAAGATTTAGAGAGCCAATTAAGAGGAACATATGGAGATTTCTAGGTGTTTTCATACCTTTTATAACAAGTATGTCTTTAGCGTTAATAATTAATCAAATTGTGGAGTTACCTGGTATTCCTGAGTCTTATCTTAAAGCATATAAGCCATTTGCAGATTATATGGCAGTAGCTATACTAGCACCATTCTCAATAGTATTATTCCTTAGAGCAGGATACTTTGAAGAGATCGAGAAATCATTTATAGAGTTCTTAGCAATAGCTGGCTTCATGACTAGTATAATAATCGCTTTTATTGATCCATCATTATCAGTATATTCCAGCATCTTTGTTGCCCCTATAATAGCTTATGGATTAGAAAGACTTGCTACTGTAACAATAAAAGGTGTAAAATCAAAGTGGAAATATCTATATTTCATAGGAACTCTGTGGATTATACTTTCAGCTGTTATGGCTAATGCATATGCATCATACACCATATCCACTGCTAAACCCACAATATATTATGGCCCTATAACCAGAGGCCTTGTCGAAATACCTCCAAAATCTTCATCACTACTAAATGCGCTAAAGTATGTAAACAATGGATCGCTCGTTATAGTTGACTGGACTAAAAGCTATTGGATTATAGGTTATAGAGATGTATTTGTAATAGCTGATCCTAGCGCTCCTATTTACAATAAAAGATTAATATCTCAAATCCTTGTGAGCGATGAATATTTGTCACTTGGCATCATTAACGATCTAGTAAAAGAATGTGGAATAAAAGATGTCTATATATTAGTAGATGAAGTAATAAGTGTAGAAAACACTACGG
>Ga0190366_1000088_pt1 | contig 18299 bp, 18 predicted proteins | sample 487218910_MG_FD_169990 | JGI IMG/M metagenome (GOLD analysis project Ga0190366, IMG submission 169990) | Hydrothermal vent microbial mat bacterial communities from Southern Trench, Guaymas Basin, Mexico - 4872-18-9-10_MG | ecosystem: Environmental > Aquatic > Marine > Hydrothermal vents >...
GCTCAAAAATCCCTCTATTGTCTTCCCGTCGCCTAGTACTCGCCGACCATCCACGAAATTCTTACCGAAGTCTATAGGGTGACTAAAGTGGAGAAATTTGGAAAGGAAGGCTGGAGTAGCATTAGCGATCCAAGCTGGAAGTATGAGTATTAAAAGCTCAGGGTCCATCTTTAAACTGGCCATGGATATCGCCGATTAGACTCTAAGCCATTATTATAACGTTATTTAGACATAAAGCTAATTATCTAGTTTTCTCAACGTGAGACTTACGAAGGAGCTTGCAGGGCTATGTGCGGCGGCGCTAATTCTTCTGGCAGCTTTATCGCTAGCTCAAGGAATCTCCTGGATGGAGAACTACAGCGAGGCAGTAGATCTATCAGAAGAAAGCGGAAAGCCTCTCTTCATATATTTTTTACAGCGAGATGTGCTTTTTCTGTAAAAAGTTTGAGGAAGAGACGCTTAAAGACCCTATTGTTATTGAACTTTTAGAGAAGCATTTTATCTCGCTGAAAATCAATGCCAGGAAAGAGGCTGCGCTTGCTCGTATGTATAGAATTCCAGGAACCCAGACTATTCTCGTACGCCTGCCCGATGGCACTTCAGTTAATCATAGACTATGGAAAGGTTGGCACTCAGGGTTTATGGAGGTTGGGGAATTGAGGGAGTATTTAAGCTTTGTTATAAGCTATTTAGAGGCGGAGGAGAGAGAAGAATTCGACACGAGCGGAGACTCCACGTCTAGTGGGCAGATATCTTCTCTAGAGAAGGAGGCTCTAGGCGGAAGGAGGGATGTTTTTGGTTCACGTTGCTTCTAGTATTCGGAGCGGGGGTTATCTCTACGTTCTCCCCTTGTATCCTCCCCATTCTCCCCGTGTTTGTCGCGTTTCAACTTGCTAGCCGTAAAAGAGCAGTGCTTATCAATATCGGCCTTGTTACAAGCTTTGCTCTCCTCGGAGCAATTACGGGGGGTATAGGAGGTTTTCTAACGACTTGGCGAGCTGTGATCGAGGAGATAACTTATATAGCTATGGTCATCTTTGGCCTATTTCTCCTAATTGATAGATTAAATATGTGCTTAGCTAAGTTATCCTCGACTGCCTCAAACTTCCTCGGCAGAAGGGTTAAAAATTTGGGAGGCGATATAGGCAGTCTTTTCATAGGATTTATACTAGGGATTATGTGGTCACCTTGTCCAGGACCTTTGGTGGGGACACTTCTCATCTATACTATAATGCTTGGCGGCCCTCTAGAAGGCCTCCTGGTCATGATAATCTATGCGACGGGGTTCGCTTTGTCGATGTACGTTATGGCTCAGATTTTCAAAAAGCAAAGAAGGGGATAGAAAAATTGAGGGGAAAAGGAGGAGGGAAGAAGAGAAGAAGGTTAGGAAGAGGTTAGTTTCTAGGGGAAGGCTTGTTGAAAAGCTAGCAGGGTTATTTCTCGTGGCGTTGGGATTATTAATGCTAAGCGGGTATGGAGACCAGTTTTTAATCCTGCTGCCTTATCCCTAAAACACCTTTTATAAAGTGTGCTCAAATAAATGTTGAGGATGGGATATTGCAGAAGTACACTATAATAGCGTATAACATCGGCAGGGAAATAGACGTAAAAAGGTTTTCCCGGGAATACATGAAGCGTAGGGTAAGGTTGGCTTGGGAGGAGCCCCTGTATTTCAGCTATCAAGGCAAAGAGGTTTTCATCTACTCTTTCGGATCGTTCGTTGTCATGAACCCGTATAGGGGCTTTTTCCAAGAGATCTACGGAATACTTAAAGAATACGTCAGAGACCCTCTCAAACCCTATACTGAGAAATACGAGGTTATAGTCCTAGAAGATAAAGAAGAGCTTAAATCGCTTCTGGACGAAACAATAGAGAATTTCGACGAGGTGAAGGATAAGAGGATAATCGTTACGGATAGTGCTTGTATACTTAATGAAACTCCTCTAACTAGGGAGATTATAAAGATAATCGCCTTTACCCTAGCTCAATCGCTCGCGCTCGAGAGAATTGAAAGGGATGTGGACGCCGCGTTAGAGAAGGCCCAGAAGATACTCGGACAATTCGAGAAAAGCGTTTTTTTCTTTAGGGTTAAGCCGGCGGTCAAATCTCTCATATCCGTACTGAGAGCTAGGTTCGACGCTTTATCAGATGTTATGATTTTAGAAAAACCGGAAATAGTATGGGAGGAACCGGAACTAGATGCTCTATATGAAGAGCTTAGAACAGTCTTCGAGATGGATGATCGTTTCAGAGCCTTAGATAAGAAGCTAGATGATATACTGGAGATGGGGCGGGTAATCTCGGATCTAGCTTCAACTTCGAGAGAGCTCATTCTTGAATCTCTAATATTGTTGTTCATAGTGATAGAAATCCTGTTAACTGCGGTGGAGTTCTTTTTCAAATAGCTACCATATCGGCTCCTCTACAATCTTCGCTGTTTTGCCACAATAGGGACATTTCACGTACTCGCTTCCCGGCTCAGGCGGAGGAAGGGGGGCTCCGCAATAGGGGCATTTTAACTCCTCGGTTATTATTCTACCTGAAGGATCCCATCTCAAAGTGACTGTGAGTATTTTTGGCTCCGGTTTTAAGAGGCGAAAGATAAGCGCGGTCCCCACAGCTACCATAGGAGTTCCGATAAGTAGCCTATAGGTCTTGCCCGGATAGAAAGCCGCCACAATGAAAATAAAGCCCAGGAAAATTAAAGCTAGAGATGCGAGGAGAGTCACAGCAAAGATTAGTGTTTTTGTTTCATACATATTTCTCAGAACCCTTATTCGGGAGACTTTTTTAAAAATAACGTCTAGCTATAGGGGACAGGTTTAGAAAAGAGTATAGGTCTCAAGTAGATTTTGAGCCGAGCATTTTGTAGAAAACTTGAATGGCTTTGTAGTTTATATAATCAGAGTTCTTATCCTCCTCTGTAGAGGCTATGGCAAAGGGGGCTCCTAAAACTGGCAGAAGAAGTTGCGAGATATACCCTTTCTCCTTCTTGGCCACCACTACCATCCTATTGTTATCCTCGCGTAGCGAATTGTAGACTTCGAAAACTTTCAGATTATCCTCGTAGCTCTCAGCTGGAAAAGTTATCTTTACTATATCGCTCTGAGCTAACGCTCTAATCGCATCGTGAACCAGTTCATCTACGGAGGGAGAGTTCTGGTAGTCGATTGAAACCATTAAGAAAACGTCGTTCTCCATGATTAAATCTAGAATTTCTGGGTGTTTTCCAATAATGTCCATGTCGAGTTCGAGATAGAAAGGTCTATTCTCTATTACACGCTTTAAAACGGGGAATCCTTGTTTGCCCGTGAATATAGGCTTTACGATAATCTTGCTACAGTAATTTTTAACTACTCTCTCTAAATCTCCTATTTTTTCTCCAGATATGGGTAGTTTTACCTCGGCTAGGTCCACGCCTTTCTCAACTAAATTCTTTAATATTTTATTCACTAGCCAGGGGCTTATACTTTCAAGGCTGACACATATCCTCATTTGTTCGCTCATAGACAGTCACAACCCAATTTATGTCTAAAATATAAGCTTTTCCCAATGGGAGAAGTAAAAATTACAGCCTAAACGCCTAGAGAAGTTTACGTAAAGGATTTTCGAGGAAAATGAGCTATATTTCTTTCATAGCTTTTTTCAATTCAGCTGCGGCGTCTTCGGGAGCTATTCTAGCAACCCTGCATGAATCCAGCATCTCTATGCCTCCTATTTTCTCGAAGGATATGAGGTCTATGTATAGGTGAAATATCGAGTTATAGCCGATTGGGTTGGAGTATATGAGCACGTTCCTGTTACGGTCTATGTTTAGCCTATCTAAGCCCTTTGATACCCGTATTAAAGCGTCGGCTAACCCTTCTAGCTCAAAGTCATCAAGCTCGGTAAACCTCTCTACATGCCTTTTAGGCGTTAGCCTTAAGTGGTAATTCCTCCTAGGTGATAGAGATGTCCAGACAATCCAAGTACTGTTCTCGTAGACTATTCTGTCGTCGTGTTTGCTCGTGCATAGGTAGCATATTCCTCTATTGCGCATTTCGTCGAAAGCCTGGAGGATATTCTCCATCATAGTTCCATGCCCGTCTATGTTCAAGTCTATGTAGACTTGGGAGTGTAGCCTAGGTTGGCTCCCGCCCGCCATAGGTCCTATGTTAAAGAATGGATACACTGGGAGCAGGTCTATCCCTTTCTTACGGGCAGCTTCCGCTACTCTGACTATTGCGGTCCGCATAGATTTGAATATCGCAACTAGATCTTCGACGGAGACCTCGCTTAAAGTCTCGCTGTAGTTCACAGGGAAAGTGATCAAGTTTACTCCAAACGCTATACGCGTGAATTCGTCTTCTATTAAAGGCCTAACTTTTTCAAGGATTTCGCTATCTATATACCTCACGGTTGCAGGGAATCTGTTTATTATGGTAGCTGCTTTATAATTCTCCACGTTTAAGAGTTCGGGCGTTAGCGAAAAGGGGTCGTTTTTAGCTTTATCGTCTAAAGCTACGAAAATGGCGTAATCTTCTCCTTTTATTATCTTCTCGAAAACATCTCTTACTCTTCCCTCGCCTTTAGGCCTTTTTCCCCTGATGGGGCTAATGTAGGAGAAATGCCCTTTTCTCTTCCCTATCCCGACTAGTTGTCTAGTAATCTCGTCGTATAATTTTATCTCGACCGAGGTAAGCGGATCCCACCTTTTCCTAGGTATATACCTAGTGTATTCTGGAGAAAAGTTGTACTTAGTTATAATCCCCCAATGCATAAAAGGTATCTCTTCCAATCTCATAGTAGCCATGGAAACTCCCTACGGTCCAGTTATAGGTTAGCAGTCTAATAGACTATCCCTCTTATATGTCCATCGCTACTATTTTCCTAAAAAGCTTTCATTTATGATTTTTTTGGCAAAGTCAATACCTGGACGGGCCTCCTGTATCTCAAGTAGAAATCATAGTACTCGGCCAGCATATCCTCGGTTATGCTCGGGCTAGTAGCCTCTATCACGGAGATTAAATCCGTGAATGTAACCTCGGGTTCTCCGCCCGACAGCAAGCGTTTAGCGGCTTTCATTTTAGCTTCGTTGCATATGTACACTATATCGGCCGCCGAGTATCCCTTTGTTAAATCTGCTAGAGCTTCGTAGTTTAAGTTCTTTACAGCTACTCCCTGAAGCTCCTTTTTAAATAGCGCTATCCTAGCCTCCCTATTTGGAGGCGGAACATACAGTATTTTGTCAAACCTCCCCGGTCTGAGCAGGGCGGGGTCTAGGCTTGAGGGTCTGTTAGTTGCAGCTAGCACGACGACGTTGTTTAAATTCCTTACTCCATCCATCTCGATTAAAAGTTGAGCTATTAACCTTCTAGATTTCTCCGAAGAACCCACCCGTGCCGGAGCTAGAGCATCGATTTCATCTAAGAAGAGTATCGCAGGGGCATTTTCTCTCGCCATTGAGAAAACTTTCTTAATGTTTAACTCCGGGTTTTCGCCAGAAGTAATATCGCTACACTGAACCTCTATAAACTCCACTTTCAACTCGCTAGCTAAGGCTCTAGCAAGCATTGTCTTCCCGCATCCAGGCGGGCCGAACATCAGTATGCCCTTGGCTTGGCGTATCCTGTACTTCTCGAGGAGGTCAGGATGTTTTAGAGGTATGAGAATTGCGTCTAGGATCTCCTCTTTAACCTGTTCTAGTCCAACTACGTCTTCTAACTTCACCGGCGTTATCAGAGCTTCTTTTTGAGATGCGCTTTTCATTCTTTCGTAATCCATTCTAAACTTCTCGTACTTCTCCAGCATTTCGAAAGTTATGCTAGGTTTAAATTTCTTAATAACGGATACGAAATCTCCTAGTCCAATTAACCTCTTCTTCTCTTTCACAGAATCCTTGAGGGCTCTTCGAGAAGCCTCCTTAACGACCGCAGCGATATCGGCTCCGCTAAACCGCTCGGTCATCTCCGCTAAAACCGAGAAATCCACATCCGGGGCTAAGGGTAGTCCTCTACAGTGAATTTTGAAAATTTCCTCTCTAGCCTTTTTATCGGGGGGCGGCACGTATATAACCTTGTCGAAGCGCCCCGGTCTTAAAATAGCGGGGTCTAGAACCTCGGGCATGTTAGTGGCGCCGACTACCAAAACCCCCTCTGAGGGCTCCATACCGTCCATTTCGCTGAGTATTATGCTCAAGAGCCTAGGGGCTACGTCGTCTGTCGAGTAGGCGTCTCTCTTCTTAGCTATAGCATCTATCTCATCGAAGAACAGAATGCAAGGAGCTTCTCTACGCGCTAAAGCAAATAGCTTAGCCAGTTTCTGCTCGCTCTCACCGTACCACTTACTCATTATATCGCTGCACTTGACGTGGATGAACTTCATTTTTAACTGCGAGGCTAAGGCTCGCATTATCAAAGTTTTTCCGCATCCGGGCGGGCCGAACAAGAGTATACCCTTAGGGATTGAAAGCTTGAATTTTTTCGCTAATTTAGCCTTTTTCAGCGGGAGGATTATGGATTCATAGAGTTGAGATTTGACTTCGTCTAGCCCTCCTATATCGTCGAAGGATATCTTCTGGCTCTTCACGGGAACGAAAAAGCCCATGTTGCTTAACGTGGTACTGAAGATTTCCTCCTCCCTTAACCTGTGTACAATCCCCGCTATACTACCGGTGCTTAAGGAGAAGAGTAGGGTCATGAAGACGAAGGGTAGATAGAAGTCTACATCTATAGGCATGGAGAACATCGTATACGAGGTAACTGAGAAAATTGCTGCCAGAATCCCGGATGAAACTAGAGAAGCCACTGCTATTTTCCACTTGGAGTAGTCCTTACCTGCTAGCGAAGCGAGGCTGTAGGGAGCTACCGTAAACGCAGCTACCAAGCTTAAGGGCATCATTTCGTATGAGAAAGCGCTCAAGTATAAGGTCTCTAGTAGAGCCGATGCTTGTCTCAAAGAGTCGCTGGAAAACGTGTTAACGATGTAATTAGCGACGTTGATATTAGCTAAGGCGGGCTTGGGGTATGTAATTAGACCTTTTGCGTACGCTAAAATAAAGCCCCTATTTACTAAGCCGGCCGGAAAGAGCCAGGTTGCGAGCGCGAATACTGAAGAAGAGTACATGAGCCCGAGAAAAGCAGCTGTGGAGGGATCAAAAAACAGAGATGACGCTATTAATATAGCGGCCGAGAATTGACCCATAAACTGCTCCGTAATGCTTAAGCCGACCAGTATGAGGTAGAGAGCGCCTGCTAGCCAGTGTCGTCTGACTAGAGAGGCGAAGGGAACGATTAGGATCGCGTGGAGCAGAGCCAAGCCCGGGCTATAGTAGGCGACCGCGGGCAGCATTGCCAACCATACGGTGAGTAGAGCAATTCTCGGGTGTTTAAACGATATTAGGAGGATTACGGAGTATAGAGCTACTTGAGCGAATCCGGGATAAAAGGGGAAAAGTTTCATCGCTGTATGTACGGCTAGAGAAACAACTGCAGCTCTCACCAAAGCGCTAACTGCGCCCTTATCTATCATAGTCACTCAATTCGGTAGCTTGCTCTACACTAAAATGACTTTCTCTACCGGCCAGTAAACGTAATATATGTAAAATACGAGTGTATCCCGTTTGTACTACGTCTAAATTTTCTAGAGGGTTGGGATATGCGTGTTAGAGTAAAATTGATAGAAAACACAGTTTTTCTCGCTGAAACCTCCTCCGGGCATGGCGTGGTTATAGATACGACCCCGGAGCACGGCGGCAAAAACTTGGGGCCTTCGCCCATGGAGCTTATCTTAGCTGGTATAGCGGGATGCACGGCTTTTGACGTGGCGATGATCTTGCGCAAAATGAGGCAGAATTTCAAATCTCTCGAAGTAAGGGCTGAGGCCGCGCGCAGGAAGGAATTCCCCAGAGTATTTACCTCAATTCATTTAGAGTATGTGGTTGAGGGCGACGTGGACGAGGAGAAGCTTAAGCGGGCTATAGAGCTTTCCCAGGAGACCTACTGCTCGGCTAGCAATATGGTTAGGAAGGGCGGTGTCTTGATAAAGACCAGCTACAAAATTATCAAGTGAGCACTATGGAAGATTACCCCGTGTACAGGGAGTTCATGACGGTTAACGTCTGCTCCAAGAAGATTAGGGAGAGGAAAAGGCTGCTCATTTACGGCGAGTGCGTGCGAGACGAGTACCCAGAGCTGTTTCAACTATACGCCGAGGGCAGAGTCCCCTTAGCCGTGTGTATGGAAAGGGAACACATCAATATGGTTGGCTTTAAGCTAGCAGGGCTGCTGGCCAGGGTAGACGTAGAGGAGGTAGTAGTCTTGACGGTGGATGGGTCGCCGCACTGCGTTCAACTCCACTTTGCCTTAGAAGAGGTCGAGAAAATTCTGGGAAGAGAGATAGAGAGAAAGCACTACGTCGTGGAAAACGGGCGAGTAATAGAAATTTCGAAAAAAGCCGTGAAAAAAGCTAGATATCTCTCCTCAATCGAAAAATACCTTAAAGAAAGGCAGAGGTGAAAGTTTGGAATTAAACCTCCCAAGAACCATAGAATGGGTTGACGGCAAGGTTAGATTAATAAACCAGCTCCTCCTGCCCCACGAGCTCAAACATATAGAGACTAGAGATTGGCGGCGAGTGGCAGACGCTATAAGGAAAATGGAGATTAGAGGGGCTCCAGCAATAGGCGTCGCTGCCGCGTTTTCTCTAGCTCTCTTCACCCAAGAACTGACAACCGCTGATATAGAAGTCGCTAAAGAGAAACTCGAGAAAGTCGCTGAATATATAAGAAAGACTAGGCCTACAGCGGTAAACCTCTTCTGGGCCGTAGACAGAGTATTGGACGCAGCACGTAGAGCAGATAGCGTCAGCGACCTTAAGCAGGCGGTGGTTGAAGAAGCTTTAAAAATTTGGAGGGAGGACGAGGAAACTAACAAGAAGATAGGGGAGGTAGGGGAGAAACTGATACCAGACGGCGGAACAGTCATAACAGTCTGCAACGCTGGCTCCCTCGCCACTAGCTACTATGGCACGGCGACTGCGCCCATATACACTTCACACCTAAAAGGGAAGAAAGTTAGCGTGATAGCAATGGAGACCCGTCCGTATCTTCAAGGAGCTAGGCTAACCGCCTGGGAGTTAAGCCATGCTGGAATACCGGTTAAAGTAATCACGGATAATTCAATAGGCATAGTCTTAATGAAAGAGAGGGTCGATGTAGCGCTCGTCGGAGCGGACAGGATAACGAGGAAAGGCTACGTAGCGAATAAAATAGGCACATATCCGCTGGCTTTAGTCTGCCGCGAGTTTAAAATTCCATTTTACGTCGTAGCGCCCACAAGTACCATAGACGCCTCTATCGAAACCGGCGATGAGATAGTTATTGAGCAGAGGGATCCAGAGGAGGTACTAAATATTTTCGGGCGTAGGATAGCGCCAGAAGGGGTCGATGCCATATATTACGCTTTCGACATAACGCCTCCGGAATTGATAACCGGTATAGTAACGGAAGCAGGGATACTGGAGAAGCCCTTCGAGGTTAACATTTCTAGGCTGGGCTTGTGTTAAACATTAAACTGTTTAAACCTTTCTTTTCCTTTATCCTTATTAAATCGGTGTTTAATTAGTTAAATTATGGAACATAGGAAAATAGTCAAGATCGGAGGATCCTACTACATTAGCCTCCCTAAGAGATGGGTTAAAGCCCACGATTTAAAAAGCTCATCAATAGTGGGCGTCGAAGCTAAGAGAGGCGTACTGGAAATATATCCTATAGGCGTGGAAGATAGAATGGAAATTACTGAAGTAACAGTAGACGATTTCGTCATTCAACGCCTGGTAACAGCTTACCTAGACGGAGTCGAGATCATAAATATACGCTCTAAAAACGGTGTAAACCCAGATTTAATCGAGGAAATCGAGAAGACGCTCAAACTGCTAGTTGGAGCCGAGATAGTAGAGGAATCACGGAATAGAATAGTTGTACAGTGCTTCCTAAGAGAAGACTACGATATCTCATCCCTCGTACATCGAATAGATAGGATAACTAGCTCTATGTACGTAGACGCCGTCAAGGCCGTGCTAAGCCGAGATAGAGAACTGGCTCAATCCGTTATTTCGAGAGACGATAAAGTAGATAAACTCTTCTTTCTAACAGTGAGGCTTATACGCAGCGCCTTGAAAAAGGCCTGCGCTGCGGCGAGCGAAATTTTAAAACTTCTTGACTACCGATTAGTTGTAAGAAATCTAGAGAGAATAGGAGACTATAGCGAAGCGATAGCTAAAACAACAATCGAAACATACCCCCCGATTCCAGATTCCTTTAAAAGGCTGGACTTTTTCGCCAGTAAGATAGCCGAGGTACAACACGAAGTAGTTAAAAGCTTCGTCAACAAAGATATTTCAAAAGCCGTTAGATGCGAGAAATTAATAGGAGAACTCTACGGCGAGCTAAACAAACTCAGGAGTAAAGCCCTAGAAGAACGCCCACCCCTAATCACCTACCTCACTGTAGATAAACTAATCAGAATAGCGGAAGAGCTCGAAGATATCACCAGTTTAACGACCGGCTAATAGAGAGCGTAGAATAGCTCTAGCGATGAAATTCGCCACCTTTAAGGGCTCCGGCTGTCTCCCGGAGAACGTAAAATTGTTTAAGAGAGCTCTAACCTCCCACTTCTCCAAACCCAAAAACCTAACGTAAACCGGGTACCGACCATGTAGGTACACAAGTTCCCGTTTACCGAGCTTACGGTAAAGCTTTAAACGCTTCTCGTAATCATCCGGAAAATACCTCTTAATGTAATCCTCTATTCCCTCGGATTCTTCATATGTAACACATATAAGTGGAACGCCCGTCTTCTCATAAACTCTCTCCAAGTCGACTATATTAAACCACGATATTATACAACCATTGAGCATCAATACGCTAACATCCTCCCGGTTTAAAGTTCTGTAGATTCTAAGAACGCCATCCGTAGCGTCTAACCCGCCAACCGTTATAGTCGTCACCGCTACTCCATCGATAAGCTTATCTCGTCTCATAACAACTCCTACTAAAACCGACTTCTCCCTATCTCTTCTAAAACTCTCAGCTATTCCAAGACACCTAATGCCTTTCTTATGAGGGGAGACCATACTTCCGCCTATGTATAAGATGAAAACAACTATTAGAGAAATACGCGCTCAAAACTGGTCAGTACCTCACATCCTCCTTCCACTACCAGCACCACATCTTCTATCCTAACTCCTCCATAGCCCGCTAAGTAAGCCCCTGGCTCTACTGTAACCACCATCCCGTTCAGCAGTACGTCATTACTTGCTGGATTTAAAGTCGGCTGCTCATGTATCTCGATTCCAACACCATGACCTAAACCGTGGTTAAAATAGGCGGCTAGTCCGTACTCTCTTAAAACGTCCCTAGCCACCTTATCTACATCTTTAGCCTTCTCCCCCGATTTAACGGATTCGATAGCGGCGCGTTGAGCCTTTAAAACAGCGTTAAAAATCCTCTTTTGTTTCTCCGAAGCCTTTTCACAAACAAAAGTCCTAGTTATATCGCTACAGTAGCCATCCACTTTAGCTCCTAAATCTATAACAACTAAATCCCCACTCTTCAACTCTCTACTCCCAGGCTTAGCGTGGGGATAAGCCGCGTTCTCCCCGAAGGCCACTATAGTGTTGAAGGAGCGGTCTGCGTGATTAAGCCTGAAAACCCTGTCAATCTCGGCGGCAATCTCTTCCTCAGTAACTCCCTTCTCGAGGCAATCCAGAGCTCTTTTCATAGCCTTCTCCGCAATTCCTATAGCCTTCCTAATAGCCTCGACTTCCTCTTCGGACTTTATAGCTCTTAAACTAGTCACGCTTTTAGTAACGTCCACGGGCTCAGAGCCTAAAGCCTTCATCAGTCTATTGTAATCATCCACTCTGAGACCGGATTTATCTACTCCTACTTTACCGCGTACCCCGTACTCGCTCAAAACATTCCTAACCAAATCCCAAGTCTTCCCAACAAACACCCTCTCATAGGGGCCAGTCTCAGCTTCAAAGGAGCTAACCCCTATCACTTCCCCATAAACAATCTCGTTCTTCGCCCTGAAATACTCCAACCTAGGAACAAGAACCACGGGCTCGGCGGCCTTAATCAAAACAGTAGCCAGCGCATAGTCAAAACCAGTAAAGTAAAAGCTATTATAGAGATTCGTTAAAACAACGGCCTCAACACCCTCAATCTCCAACTTCGAAAAAAGAGACTCTACGCGCTTAGAGTACACTGTTTTCGCAAACATAATAAACCAAAACGCTAACTAAAATATAACCTTATCTAAACACTTTGTAACTATTAAACTCATTAATCCAACCCAGTTTCATTAAAGTAACCAAATAATATCTAAAATTATGTTTTTCATCAATCAAATACTCTGCAATCAAAGCCTCTTACTTCTTCAAACTACCATATCATAGTGCTCTTAACAAGTCCCGTAAATTGTTCATTAATTATCAACACAAAAAATGTGTCGGGTTGCTTCGCCATAAACCTGATAGTATAATCCTCAGGTAATTCCTATTTCAAACTCGAAAATCCCCTAGTTTGAGAATGAGAGACCGCCCAGATCTTCAAAACATTATAAAAAATAAAGAAAGAAAAATTTGGGCTTTATTCGTAAACCTCGCCACTTTTCTTAATCTTCGCCTCTATCTTCTCAGCGGGAACAAACCTATCCTTTAACTTCTCTAAAACGCCAGGCAACGTAGTATATTCCATTTCAGCGCTTGGCAGCCTATGAGGCTCAAACGGTCCATGCCTCCTAATATAATCCGCAATCTCCTGAGCAATCCTCCTAGTATAATCAAACGCCGGATCATCGAACATATCCCTTGGTCCCTCAAGAATACCGTCATGTAACTGGAAACCCAAGCTAACAACCCTAGGCGGACCATCAAACCTAGTACACCGAGCATCCTTTAAACCAACCGGCATTAATGGTCCAGTGTGCGAGCCGCGCATCCAACCCTCGACGAGGTGTGGGAAGGCGAATGCTTCTAGTATTTCTCCTACTGCGGGAAGTCCGTGCTGGGCTCTGACTATTAGTACTGGATCATCTTTTCCTACGTATCTGCCAGCGATTAGGCTTAGCCTGGTTACGCTGGCTACGGCGGCGATTAAGTTGTCTTTCTTTCTCCATACTCTCCTTATTACGTATCTTTCATAGGAGCCTATTAGGGCTAGGAGGTCGTAGAGTTCTTCTGGGGCGTTTAAGATTACTACTTTGTCTTCGAGAGTATCCATGACTTCGAATTTGAATCCATCGTGCATACTAGGGTCAATAACTAATCCTGCGGTGTTAAATGGGTCTGCGAACATCTTGTAGAGTGGGAAGTTCCAGGCCGAGGGTGCTGTTTTGTCAGCAGCGAATACTATGATTGGTTCGCTTTTTCTTTCTTCTATTTCCATTTCGGCTACTCCAGGTCCCATTCCTCTAACGTTTCCGCTGAAGGCTTCGGCTAGTAGGTCTTGTCCGGCTCCGTATAGTTTTAGGGGTTTGCTTACCTTTTCTGTTATTTCGACGAAAGTGTCCCAGGCTAGTTTGTGTATTTCAGGATTGCTTTCTCCTTTGGTGTGGGTCATTAGGAGTTGGACGTCGTCACCTACGTTAAAGACGTAGTAATCGATTAGTAGCCCGGTTTCTTTAGCTTCTTGCAGTTTCTTTTTGGCTAATTCTATTTGTTTGGGGTGGACTGTGCTGTGTCCTACTAGTCCGCCTATGTCGGCTTTTATAAGGCTTACGGTGATCTTCATTTTTTCACCGATGCCTGCAATGCGGAGGGAGTATATATTTCTACCTGGTGTTAGTACTACTATTCGGTAGTAATTTAAAGCGAGGTTTAAGATATGGGGGTGGAGGAGGGTTTAATCGACTTGGGTTTTTCCCCGAGAAAGGCTAAAGTTTTAGCTATTTTGGCTGAGCATGAACCATTGACTGTGGATGAGCTAGTTGAGATGACGGGGATTCCTAGACCTCACCTTTATACTACGCTTAGGGAGTTAGTTGTTCAAGGCTTGGTGTTAAAAGTTGAGGGTAAGCCTACGCGGTATACTATAACTACGGATGAGAGGATTTTCGAGGAGTTGGTTAAGGAGAGAGTTCGCCGCTTAGAGGATGTCCTAGGGCAGATAAACGGTTTACTGGCGGGTAAGAGGATTGGAGGCACGTTCTACTTTGTTGATGGAGCATCGCTAAAGCGGGAGTTGGAGAGGAATCTTGGAATCTGTAAGGTTAGGATTTGGCTTTATGTGCCTAATTTTTCGCTGTTGAGTAGGAAAGCCGTGAATAGTATTGAGCATGCGAGTGGAGGAGGGGTTGACGTGAGAGTGGCTACGAGCGACGAGGTTTTTATAAGTTCGCCTGTTGAGCCGCCAGGCTATATAAGGTATATAGAGCCTGCAAGGCCGTTGCTTTTGGGGGTTTTAGATTCGAGGATTTTCTTCGGCTATATAGTTAAGATGAAGGTTAAGGGGGGTTTTGTGTCGAGCGAGGAGGAGGTTCTGAGAGAGTATGCCGCGTTGTTTGAGCACATGTGGGTAGATGATTACGCGGGAACCTTGTACAGAGTTAAGGCGAGGATAATAAAGCCTTACTGACGAGGGCGAGTTCGGTTCATGGGTTTGGCCTAAGTTTTTGTTTTAAATTCCCATTCGTCTAGTTCGCCTGCTATTTTTGCCAGAGTTTCTCGTGCAAGTTTTCCCGGAATGGTTAGGAATAGCTTTGCCATATGTTTGCAGAATTGCATTGAAGTGCAGCGTTTCTCCCAGTCCGCGCAGTCGTGTAGAATTGTTTTATTTTTGAAATCTATAATTATCGTATAGTTTTTCACTCTTGCCTTTATTAATGAGTCGCTAGCCTCGAGTATTTTAACCTGTGAGTCGGGGATTTCTCTACCTCTTTCTAAGCGTTTTTTGTCTAAAAAGAGTAGGAGCAGATCCTCCAGGCTCACTTTTTCGGGTTGGATTTTCCTAGCTTTTTCCTTAATTAGTTCCGCTATTCTCCTGTTGAAATAGTATTCTATCTCCTTTAGTTTTCTACGCTGGTTTCTATTGATTATACCGAGGAGGTTTAGCATTTGAAGAGCGTTTGCGGGAGCATACCCCCTGAAATGGTTATTGAAATATCCGAAAACTATGCCTGTTTCCTCCATGACTTTTTTAACTCTTGGCTTCCACTCCTCGAGTTCTTTGATGGAATACATGTAGTAATACCAGGGTCTTTTGCCTCTCCCATGCCACCTTATATAGGCGAAGCCCGCGGTAACTTTGATCACGGGGGGTAGAAGCGGTTCGTCCACGATTGTGAAGGCGACGTTGTACTTCTCCAAGAGGGAGTAAATTTGCTCGCAGAGCCAGGACTCATGTCTAAATTCTACAGCAAACCTGTACTTCTCTGTTGGTAATATGTTTAAGAAATCTTCGAAGTGGTGTAGGTCTTTTCTAGCTAAAGGGGGGAGTTGGACGAGGAATGCTCCGAGCTTTCCGCTAGCTTTTAAGGGGTGCATTATCTCCAGGAAACGTTTTAAATCGTTTTCAATTCCAAGAGAGGGGTTTAGCTTCTTCTTGTGGGTTATTTCTCTAGGTATTTTAGCTGAAAACTTAAAACCGAGAGGGGCTACTCTAGCTAATCCTTTGATGAAGTTAGCTGATGGATAAGAGTAGAACGTCGAGTTTATTTCGACAGTATTGAATACTTCAGAGTATTGGAAGAATAAGTGTTTCTCACTGCTATAAAAAGGGCCTATCCAATCTTCGTAATCCCAACCTGAAGTCCCTACGTATAACCTGGAAAACAACACGTTTATCATCCTAGGAAGTCTTCCGGTCTGAGCATAGTCAGTATTACAGGTGTATTCTTGGTTAAAAACCCGTTGATTAGGAATTCCTCGGAGGATAGCTTGCGTAGTAGCGGTTCTTCATTCTCTAGCAGGGGGAATAGATCTTCTAAAAGCCTATTGTAAGGACCTGTAAAGAATAAGTTTACAGCGTAGCGGAGCAGTACGCTCGCCTCTGTGTCGACGCCTATATCGATAAACACTGCGTCTTTTTTAGATATTAGTAATCGGGCTAGCTTCTCTAAATCCGGTACGTGAAGAGCTTGAATATTATTGATCAGTAAAAAGTTGTAGTCTTGTTTGATAAGACGATGCAGAATTGTAAGCAGCGCGGACGGGCTATCACACTTCGAAAGATCTAATATAACATGCCTGCCCAGATTGATTTCGTCGTGTTCATCAGTTAGTACTTCATTTAGTGAGCAGAGGAAATCCACGAATAGCTCCGTATCTTTTCTAAGGGATAGTTCTCTAACTATACTCTTAAAGGATAGAGATTTCGATTTTTTAAAGCTTTTATAAACGCTATCGAACATGGTGATTAGAGGCTCAGTCCACCCGTAAATACTTAGAAAATCCCTCCACACTCCTCCTAGCTCGGCTATGGGAAGTTTTATCTCGTCTCCGACTGTAAAGCGCCGGAACCTTTCTCTAAAGCTTCTCCTTATTAACTTAGCGAAACGCCCAGTACTATCGAATACTATCACCCTGTAACCCTTAAGGCAAAGAATAGCGGCTAACGTAGCTAGTAGGTTCTCAGAGCGAAATCCTGCTACAATGTTTAATGTTCTAAGGTTCTGGAGAGATACTTGGAAAAGTTCCTCGCTGTTTCTCTCATAGCCGAGAGGGAGACTTTCCTGCCAAATGTTTGGCGCCAGGATCCTGCTTGCACTTACCTTTTTCACCAGCACGGGTGTGGAGGGGAACCATCCGCTCCACTCTTTGTACACGCGGCTCTCTCCGCCTATGCCTTCAAGTCTTATTTTAGCTAAAACCTCTCTCCCTTTCTCCCCAGATAGGATGAGCTCGGAGTCCTGTTCTATATCTAATATTTGAACTACAACGCTCCTATCTTCCTCTGAGATTTCTATGAGTTCGCCTATTTCCACTCTCTCTTCCAAGTCGCAGTATAGTCTAACTTCATCTCCGCGTTTAGATTTAACCTGCATTTTTCCGCCTCGAGCTTAAAGTCAGCAAAGGAGGAGAAGCCTCATCCGCTCGGTTTGGGAACAGTCTCATCATCAGCGTTTATATTTAGATTTTGATTTTAAAATATATTTGCATGAGATTACAGGCTTAAGGCAACATTTAATAGTTTAATGCTCCTCATAGGTTTGGGCATTAGAATGGCGTTTATTAAACTTGTAGAATATGAAACGCCGAAGCTTAAAGAACCGATACTAGTGCAGGGATTGCCGGGCTTGGGCTTAGTGGGTAAGCTAGCGGTGGACTATATAATTGAGGAGCTTAAATTGCCTAAGATAGCCGAGCTTTATTCATCCCACCTATTGCTACCTCAAGGAAACGCCGGGATATTCATAGAGATAGACGGCACATTTAACCTGCCGAGGTACGAGTTTTATCTGTACAGAGGAGAGGAACACGACGTTATATTCCTAGCCGGAAACACTCAACCAGTCGCTTGGGGTCAGTACGAGGTCGCGGGGAAGGTCCTAGAGTATTTTGAGAAGATGGGAGGCAAAATGGTGATCGCTGTGTGCGGCACTACTGCCGCGGGGGAGGAGAGTAGAGTTTTCTGCACAGCTGACGATCCCGAAACTTTAGAATATCTTAAAAAACTCGGATTTAAGGTCTCATCCAGCGGTTCCGTTACGGGAGCATGTGGAGTATTGCCGGGACTGGCTAAGATAAGGGGTTTTAAAACGTTCATACTCATGGGTGCTGTTCAAAGGACTTATGTAGATCCGGAGGCGGCTAGGGAAATAGTTAAAGCGTTAGTAGAGATCCTAAAAATAAAGATCAGTCTAGAAGACTTAGACAAAATGATAAGGGACTTCAAGAGAAAAGAGGAAGAAATGGTTAAACTCAGAGAACTGTGGGAAAGGGTAAAGGAGAGGAGAAGAGGAGAACCTGAACAACCCTGGTATGTGTGACTGGCTCCGCAAACTCCTATTCTACCTCAATAGCTTTTTCTGCCACCAGATACCCTCAAGATCGCTTTTCATAGCAGGCCTCCAGCTGCCCTTATGCTCGAGGTGTACGGCGATAAATTTGGGGCTTTTTCTAGGCTACATCTGGATTTTCTACAGGTATAAGACTAGAAGGTTCTACTACAATATCTTCGCAACACTTGCTTTCTTAACCCCTATAGTTGTAGACGGTTTAACCCAGTTTCTAGGGTTTAGGGAGAGCACTAACGACATAAGGATTATAACCGGAGCCCTAGCCGGAATAGCCGCAGCGAACGCGCTAGGCTATATAT
>Ga0190366_1000090_pt1 | contig 18281 bp, 21 predicted proteins | sample 487218910_MG_FD_169990 | JGI IMG/M metagenome (GOLD analysis project Ga0190366, IMG submission 169990) | Hydrothermal vent microbial mat bacterial communities from Southern Trench, Guaymas Basin, Mexico - 4872-18-9-10_MG | ecosystem: Environmental > Aquatic > Marine > Hydrothermal vents >...
GCAACATTAGGACGAGACCCAATACAGCAAATAGTCTCTTCATCACTCACACACCTCCTAAAACAAGGGTTCTATATCACTTTCCTCAAATAATTTAATAAATTCCTCCTTTCTGACCTTAAGTTCCTCCTTTTTCTCCCTTATTACTTCTGTTATCTCCTTGGCTCTTTTATATAACTCCTTTATTGCCGTTACCTCCGTCAATCCAGATAGGAGCACCCCTATCTCTACTTGAGTGGAATTGGGAACGTGATATTCCCCTCCTCTGACGGCTATCCCGGGGATTTGATTCTGAAGCCACTCTCTGGCATCGTGGAAGGTATCAGCTACTTTTTCCGGTGGACCAACTATTAGGAGTAGGGCCCTCTGAGCAGTCTTGTAGTCGCAATTGAGGAGTAGGCCTAGACCACCTTTTCCCTTTATTACTTTGTTCATTAGAAAGGATATCCACTTCTTCCCTTTTCCAAGTTTGTTTATTCCAGATGAAACATTTCCTATTGTGCTAACTCCATCGAATGGGCTCATAGTTCCTATAACTGAACTAGAACCTATTATCCCTGATTCCACGCTAGCTCTGACTAGTGTTCTCACGAACCTGGAGACATATAGATTGACCTGCTCATATATAGGTATCTTCACTATTTTCTCCGTTACTACCCCGTTATCTACTAGTATCACCCCATCCACCTTCCCGAGTACACTCTTCATTGCGTCGACTGCGTTTAGTATGTAGATGTTGCTCTCCTCCAGAGACGGTAGAATCGAAACAGTATACACTGGGACCTCCAGTACTCTTCTAGCCACTTCAGATATTACTGGAGTTGCTCCTCCCCCTGTACCTCCGCCTAATGAATGCATTATCAGGCAGAAGTCAACTTGACCTGCCACATCTTGTAGTTTCGTTTCTATTCTGTCTATCTCCTTCTCAGCTATCCTTTCTCCCAAAGAAATGTCTGAGCCAGTTCCGTGGCCTTTGGCATCGTATTTCCCTATTAGAATTTTGTCCTTTTCCTCTATTGACTTGAGGTTTTCTAAATGGGGTCTCGATGTATCTACAGCCAAAGGAGTCAAACTGTCCTTGTAATCAAAGTATTTCCTCGTTCCAAAGGTTTCCTTGAATTTTTCTAGGACTCCCTCTTCTGGTCTGTGTAGCAGGAAATCGAGCATTCTTATGCCAGCACCGCCTACCCCTATGGCAAGTATTTGCATGGGATACCCCCGGGAAATAGGGAAGCAAAGGAGGAGGGGATGTGTCTCCCTAGAACAATGGCTCTATGTCTTCTGCCTCCTCGAACAGTTCTTCAAACCTTCTTCTTCCTTCTTCAGCTACCTCCTTTATTCTCTCTTGAGCTCTAGCTGCTCTCTCGAAGAGCTCCTTTAGTCTTTGAGATTCAGTAACTCCAGAAAGAGCTACTACTGCAGCCAAGAAGTCTGCCTTAGGGTTGGGGTAATCTCCTGCTCTTACCTCACTCCCAGCTATTTCTCCCTCTAGCCATTGTCTAGCCTTATCTAGACCCTTCCTAGTCATATACACAGGTGGTCCAGCAAATAGCACAAGAGCTCTTTCTGCAGTGGTGTAATCGCACGGGAGAGTGAGTTTACCTCTTACTGCCCTCTTAACTATGCTTATTACCCTAGTGGCTTTTCCTAGATCGTCTAGGAAAGTGTGTTTACCTCTGGCTCTCTTCTCTATTGCTTCCTGAGCGTATCCCACCGATGTTATTCCCCCTCTTCCTATGGTATTCAGCACCTCGGAGGCATCTACTACTACTTCTCCAACCTTAGCATGGGAAGTGGCCTCTCCTGCTCTTGCCAATAGTCCTATTCTCCTTACTATTTCTGCATTTATTCTGTCGTATGCCTCCTTGACTGATTCTCCGTATCTCAGGAATGCGCCGTTGTCCACCAAGAAAGTACCATCCACCTCTCCTATCAGTGTCTTTAGACTCCTCGCAGCATTCAGGGTATAGATGTCTCCCTCTGCTTCTGCTGGTAGTATGAACAGTGCGTACACAGGTTCGTCGTAAAGCTCCTTTAGGTGTCTGGCCACTACAGGTATGGCCCCACTGCCTGTGCCTCCTCCTCCAGCTGCTATGAGTAGGAAGGCGTCTAAGTCACTCTTGGTCATTCTGTCTATGGCCCCCAATATCACGTCTATTTCCTCCATAGCTATCTCTGCCCCTAGTTTGTTGTTAGCTCCAACTCCGTGTCCTTTAACTGCGGTCTCTCCTATTAGGACTCTGTTTTCCATCGGTATATTCTTCAGTCCCATTAAATCTGATTTGGCTGTGTTCACTGCTATAGCATTGAAGCACTTCACAGGTTGCTTCATCTCCCAACCTATGAAGAGGTCGGCAATCTTAGTCCCGGCCTGACCTAGACCTACTGCCAACATCTTCAAACCTCAACACCCCCTAACTTGGGTCTAGGGTTGTTAGGTTCCTTTTCTATATAAACGTTTTTACAGAATAGGAAAAAGTATAAGACATTCTTGAAGAGCAATTTGATGATTAGACTTGATGATGCCGATATCTCCTTGCATAAGCGCCAATCATCCTTCTGGACATACACATGGATTTTCTCTGCACTTAGGACATTTCCAATCATATTTGGATAAGAAAACTTCTTCTACATCTACCTGAAGGACATTAGCTAGTGAGAACATCCATGCTATTAGATCCGCAAACTCTTCAGATATTTTCTCCTCGTCTCCGGACATTATAGCCTCCGATAGTTCTCCTACCTCTTCCACCATCCACATGAATGTTCTTTCTATCCCTCTTCTCTTATCTCTCTCATAATATAACTCTTTCATCATCCTCTGGGCCTCTTTAATCCTCATGGGACCACCTCTGAGATGGAAATGCTTAAGTATTCATCTAATGTAATCCTAGGTGAGGGGAAGAAATGCCGAAGGGAAAGAAAGAGAGAACTAGACTCCCTCCAACAGGAGCTGGACTAATAAGATACTTCGATGAGGATACAAAAGGTCTGAGAGTCAGGCCTGAGATAGTAATTGGAATAAGCGTTGGGATCGCCATTGTGATACAGCTCCTTAGGATGTATTATCCCTGAAGTCTCTTAACCTTCTTTAACCTTTTTCTCACGAACAACATTAGCAGGGACATCAAAGCGATTGCCACAGCCAAGGAGTAGTAAATCTCGTGTCTGTACCCCTCGAGAGATTCCTCATATGACTTCTGTGCCAAGTTCACCTCAGCCATTGCCTTCTCTATTAGCCCCTTCTCCATGTATTCCACAGCCCTTTCAAGGTGTTCCTCAGCTTCACTTAACTTATCTAAGTTAATTTGTCCCTTGCTTATTTCTCCTCTTCTTATTTTGGACTTAACAATTTTTATCGCATTTTCTACGTCTATTATCCTGTCTCTAAGGTCTTTTGGTGGTACGACGAACTCTATGTAAGGTTCCTCTTCTCCGAAGACTTGTGGGCCAAGCCATTCTATTTCATTCCCTCTCACGTTACTGGGTGGAGGAGAGACCTCTATGACCTTGGCCTTCAGTGGCAGGGTAACTCTAATAGTTACTCCAGATACTATCGTTCCTCCTTGGAATTGATCTCCGAATACATACTTATACTTCTCCTTTAAGCAAAAATTAGATATTTTTGCTCTGAAAACTAAGTAACCGTAATCTCCGCTTATGAACATATCTATTTCCGATGATATCAGACTCATTTTCCTCCTAGTCCTCTTAGAATACTCCTGTATTTCTCTTAGTGCCTCCTTTCTCCATTCCAATTCCCTTTCTGATCTAGTAGTTTTGAACTTGTCCAATTCCCTTTCAAAATCCTCTTTGGATGCCTGATCCGGAAGGAGAACTCTCACCTCTCTTACGAAAGTGACTGTAGTTCCGTCTTCCTCTATGTAGTAATGGTTAGTTACTGTTCTTAGCTCCCCCACTTCCTCTCCTTGGCCCCCAACTAATGGGAGAGAGAGAAGTAAAATTAAAGTTAGTGGAATGGTCCTCAGGGTAACACCTCCTTCGAATGGATTGGGATTGAGGGGAGATAAAAACCCTTTCCATGAAGTCAAAGTTGGTGGTCAATTGTCGATAGTTGTATTGGTCGGGGATGGAATGAGTGACAGAAGAGTCAGTATACTAGGAGACAGAACTCCTCTCCAGTATTCCAGAAACAGGAACATGTGCCTGATCTCCAAACTTGGGGAAAATGGAATAATTGATCCAATATCTCCTGGAGTAACTCCGGGAAGCGATACAGCACACATTGCTTTACTTGGATATGACCCGTTCGAGATATATACTGGGAGAGGTGTCCTAGAGGCGCTAGGTTCTGGCATATCTCTCAAGAGGGGAGACATTGCATTTAGATGCAACTTCTGTACTCTGGACGAAAAGGGCGTTATAGTAGATAGAAGAGCTGGCAGGATAAGAGAAGATGGGGAGATCCTAGCAAAAAGCCTTGATGGAATCAGAATAAGTGGAGTGAAGATAAAATTTAAACAGGCTCTTGCTCATAGATGTGTTCTAGTGTTGAGGGGGAAGAAGATCAGTCACGAAGTTACAGATACTGATCCGAAGAGAGTGGGAGTAAAGCCTCTGATCCCCAAAGGTAGAGGAGAAGACGGGGAGAGAACTGCAGAAATCCTGAGAGAATTCCTGAATATAGCCAAAGAAACTTTAAGCGAACATCCCGTGAATAAAGAGAGAATAAGGAAGGGGCTACCGCCTGCTAATTTCATTCTACTTAGAGGAGCTAGTTTTCTTCCAGAAGTTCAGAAGTTCAAGGAGAGATTTGGGGTAAATGGAGCTTGCATAGCTGGTATGTCTCTCGTTAAGGGAGTAGCCAGATTACTAGGACTAGACGTAGTGGAGGTCGAAGGGGCTACTGGAGGATTGGACACCGATGTTTTATCCAAGGCAGATGCTACTATTTCCTCTTTGGACAAGTACGATTTCGTTCTGGTTAATGTGAAAGGGACAGACGAGGCTAGCCACGATGGAAAAGTATTTGAAAAGGTGAACATGATTGAAAAGATAGACTTGCTCTTGGGTAGAATCTTAGAGGAGAAGGGAATTGAGGAGCTCACTATCGCAGTCACGGCAGATCACACCACTCCACTAGAGGTAAAGAAGCATACAGGAGACCCTGTTCCAGTAGCAATATACTCCAAATCAGCTAGGAGGGACTCAACAAGGTTGTTCGATGAAATCTCCTGTTCATCGGGGAGCATAGGTAGAATATCAGGGAAAAATTTACTTCCAATCATGTTTAACCTAGAGGGAATTGGCGAGGAGTTTGGGGAATGAATAAATCGACAACGATGATAGCGATAGATCTCTTCTCTGGGGGAGGTGGCTTCACGAGGGGATTCATCCAAGGAGGAATAAAGGTAGTCTGCGCTGTTGAAAACTCACCTCCTGCTATTAGGACGTATTCTGAAAACTTTCCTGACGTCTTTTTATTTAATAAAGACGTGAAGAAAATTCACTCTAAAGAGATAAGAGGTGTGATTAAGGATTTCGGCGAAGAGCTTGTAGTTATAGGCGGACCACCATGTGAAGCTTTCAGCGAAGTGAGCGTGGACAGAATGAAGGATCCTCTAGACAGACTATACAAAGACGAAAGAGGAAGGTTGGTCTTAGAATTCATTAGAATAACTGGTGACCTGAATCCGAAAGTTTTCGTTATGGAGAATGTTCCGGCAATAACCGATGGAGATCTCAGAAGTGCTTTGGAGTACGAATTCGAGAGAGTCGGATTTAACATACATTTCAATTTACTAGAAGCCTCTAAACACGGATGTCCTTCGAGAAGGAGAAGAATATTCATATCTAATGTGAAAATTCAACTAGAGCCTTCGAAGCAGATTACCGTCTGGGACGCTATCAAAGACCTGCCAGAACCTGGAGAATATCAAGACATCCCTAACCACGAATATACTCCGGTGTCAAAGAAACGTAGAAAGAGAATCCATAAATTGAGATGGGGACAATCCTTAGTTAGATTCAGAGGATCTAGTGGGAAGACATACACTTCTTGGACCAGGCTCCATCCCTTTAAACCAGCACCCACCGTGAAAGGGAACTCCAGATTCATACACCCGTTCGAGGATAGGTTGATAACTGTCAGAGAACAGGCTAGATTGATGGGATTCCCGGATGAACACGTGTTCTTGGGTAGTAGAGATAACCAATACGAGCAAGTAGGGGAGGCCGTTCCCCCTCCGCTAGCTAAGGCAATTGCTCTTTACCTAAGGAGGTGTCTCTAAATTGGGTAAGCTGATAGTGTGTTTACACAACGTCCACTCCGGTAGGAAAGTAGAAGAAATAGCCAAATTATCTTTTTCAATGGGATGCGACCTACTCGTAATATCTAAGCCGAGTGGAACTGCAGCCCAAGTCGGAGTTCCAATTGCTAGTAGAATTGCCTTCGAGAGTGAAAAGTCCCTTCTAGTCACTCGAGACCTAGAGGAGGCAATAGAGGTTCTGAACCCTAGGAAAGTATACATAGGTGAGCTACCGGAAAGAGGGGGGAGGAGAAAACTAGACTATGAAGAGGTAGTCTCTCAATTGGAAGAGGGGGATGTGATGTTCGTTGTAAGTGGATCTCCACCAGGAGTCTCCTCTAGAGATCAAGAGCTGGGAGAAGTGGTCTATTTAATTGAAAGAGATCTTGGATCAATAGGGGCAGTAGCAGTCTTCCTGTATGAGATATTGAAACTAAAAAAGGAGGGGTAGACCAAATGAGGAATGGTGCTCTGTCGCTGTTCATTATCTCCTTCTTAGTAATCTCGAACTACCCATTCACTGAAGGTAGTGAGAGCAAATCAACAAAAAGGATACTATTTGATTTAACTCATTCTGAGAGCTACAGCCCTAAATCAACTCCAGAAATGAACGACATTTTCAATTTTCTCGGATTGAAAGTTGATCTATTGGAAGTAGACGTGAAGAGGGAACTAGGTGTAGTAGAGGGGGTTCTAGAGGCAGGAGGGGAGACTGAGTTCCAAGTGGAGGTTCCAGAAAGTGGCGAGTGTCTAGTCTTCATCTTGGAGAGCAACTCAACGGAAAAGTATCCGTTTGTGTTAGCTGTCGAGTCACCGAGAAAGGAAATACTCACTGATCCTTGGGGAAATGGTCTACATTTCCACGAATTCGAAAGAGGAAATTGGACCATAAAAATAAAGAGCAGAAGGATGCAAGCATACGAATACAAACTTAGATATGGATTGGGAGAAGTTCCTCACATAACAAGGGATGTTCTAAGAGGATATGATGTTCTAGTCCTAATGGGCCCGAGAACTAAGTTCTCGAGAGAAGAAGTGAGTGCAATAAGGGAGTTCGTTGAGGGTGGTGGAAAGCTAATATACGTTCAAGAGGGGACCAAGACTATTAAAGATGCCAACGAAATACTGAAAGGTACTGGAATAGAGTTCGTGGACTCCCTCGTGCTGGATAAAGTCTATAACCTCAAGGGAAGTCCCCATTTACCAATAATATTCAAGCAAGGAGAGAGTGAAATAGCTAGAGGAATCCGTGGAGTGAGGGCAATAGACCCTGTAGGGATGAAGTTAAGCGGGAATGCTATGGGTTTGGCTTATTTCAGTGATGAAAGCTTTCTGGACTCTAATTGGAATGAAATGCCTGATCAAAATGAAGAAAGGGGTCTTCCTTGTTTAGCCTCTTCTTCGCTGGGGAAGGGAGAGGTAATAGTAGTATGCGACTCTGACTTCTTCAACACAGCTTTAGTAAGAGGATTAGAGGGGGCTTATCAGTTTCTCTTGAATATATTTGCTTATGCATCTGGAGAAAGGGCCCCATTGGTAGTCAGAGAGTTTTACGCCCTGAAAACCATAGAAGCTCCTGTACTGATTGAAGGTGATGAAACAAACGTAACCATAGAGGTATACTCCAATGTACTAAGAGAAGAGGATGTTGTGTTAATGGACAAGATACCGAGGGAATTGGCTATTGGAAACACAACCATAGAGATCAGAATGAGTGTTCCTCCTAACGGTATGGTGAAGTACTCTTACAGGATCAAGGCCAATAAGCCCGGGAGATATCTACTACAGCCTGCCCTCATAAAGATAGGTGAGGAAATAATCAGAACAGGTGGTATTGAGCTGAATGTCCTTCCCAAAGAGAGTAAAGCATCGCATTCCAAAACAGTGCTGATTGCCGCAGCTGTAATAATTCTGGTAACCATAGCCTCAATAATAATGGTAACTAGAAGATGGAAGAAGGGGAGGTAGCATCTAAATTGATAGTGGAATACTCTAACCAAGAGGGGAAAATCAGAAAGGCAATAACTGGATTTTCTGGATATGGTCTAGTGGCTAAACAAATATTAGACCATATAATAGGTCTCGGGAGTGAGCTAATAGCTGAAATACACTCCTATAGGATGCCCCCAGTGTTCCTCCATCGAGATGGTGTAGGAGGCAACGTCTCAGTGAAGATATATAAGTACAAGGACTTCGCATTAGCGACCTCGGAAATACAACCCCAGACTCCAAAGGGACAATTCTCTCTGACTTGGGAACTAGTCTCGTACTTGAAGAAGCTCGGTGTCCAAGAGATTTACTCCTTAGCAGCTTACGTGGGTAGTGGTAATGAAGAGTGGGAAGTTGGAATAGTTACTACGGAAAAAGAACTCTCCGAGGAACTGAGAGAAAAAGGGTACAAAATCGTAGACGAGGGTTCAATAACAGGAATGAATGGTTTGGTTTTGGGGGTGGCAAAGGTCCTAGGAATGCGAGGAGTATGCATACTAAGCCTAGCTAGAGAGCCGATTAGAGACTTCAAATCTGCGCTTCGAGGATTGAAAACATTACAAAGAGTGATAAATGAGGACCTAAAAATAGAGAAATTCGAAGAGGAAATGAAAAGTGAAGAGACTTCTCCTGAGGTCACTTAAACCATTCGTCTCCGAAAATTCTTGATTGATTTTCCTCTATTCTTTTCTTGAGGTGATTTGGGTCTAATCCCTTTATCTGGGATACTTCAGCCAGAACCAGTTTTATATTTACTGGAGAATTTTCTATTCTCCTCCATGGTGATAGATATGGTGAGTCTGTCTCCAGCAATATCCTTTCTGTTTCTAGTATGTTCACGAGTTCTCTTAATTTCCCATTTCTTAGAATTAGGGTGGGTATCGAAAAATAAAAATCTGTTTTTAGTGAAAGTTTTGGATCTCCGGTGAAACAGTGGAGAAATCCTTCCAAATCGTAGGAGCCCAGTGTCTCTATTACCTCTTCCTCGGCTCCTCTAGAGTGTACAGATATGGGCTTTTCTAATTTTTCAGCTAACTCCAGTAGCTTTAGGAATACTTCTTTCTCTTTTCGTCTGTTATCTTTATCGGTTATCCTGTAGTAGTCCAACCCTATCTCTCCTATGCATATTATCTTCTTTGAATTTTCCTCTATGAATGCCAGCTCTTTCTCCAATTCTTCTTCACTGAGATTAACTGCATACCTTGGATGTATCCCGATGGAAGGATAAACCACGCCTCTCTCTTTTTTGCAAAGTTCTAGGACGTATCTATTTGAGCTGGGATCTAGTCCATGGGTAATACATCCAATTTTCTCTGCTTTCAACTTTTCTAATGCTTCTCTATGCTTCCTCATTAAGTGAAGGTGACAGTGCACGTCTACTAGCAAGGAACCACCTCCATAAAAGATATATGAGGATTGCCAGTGGAAGAGAAAGGAGCAACATCGGAGATTCAGTCAGGAAGAATGACAAGAGGTACAAGACCAAAATGGAAGACAGTACGAATCCAATCTTATTACTACCACTATTATTATTGTTGTTTATTGCAACACCTCTATTCTCTTCCTCTGTTTCTTTATCCTCGAAAGGCCTATCGAAATCGACTGCTGGTCCAATATATCCGCAGTCTTTACATGAATAGACTTCTCCACTCAGGTAACCCAAGTAATGCGTGACCCTGCTACTCCCACACATGGGACATCTCAGCAATCATCTCCTCCTCCCGATCAAAGTGACAGTAAATATCAGTGCCGCTATTAATCCTGTGAGTCCACTAGGAGCTAAGTTAGAGAGAAAGGAGAGGGTCAAACCACCTATGGAAGAAACTAGTGAAACCACTAGAGAAATCACTAAAGCATTCCATATCCCCCTACTTATCTGAAAAGCTATTACTCCAGGCAACATTACCATCACGTGTTCTAAGACTATTCCAACGCTTCTAGCCAGCGCAACAACGGCTACTCCCAAGAGGGTGAGGAGGAGGACATCGTATTTCCAGACTCTCATCCCCATCACTTCTGAATACTCTGGATCCACTGCCAGATACATGAACTCCCTATAAAAGGAAAGCGTGAGAACACACACTATAGAGGAAAGAAACGAAACGTATTTCACGTCTTCCCAAGTTGAGAGGAGAGGATCTCCTAGCACATAAGACCACAAGTCTGCTGATACTCTGAACTTCGTTAGAACTAGGTAAACTGATATAACAGACAGGGAGACTGTAATAGATAGCATTATCGCAGTAGCCATGTCCTCTCTCAAACCTCTTCTTCTGAGAAGTGCTATCAAGTACGTGGGAAGTATAGCTATTGGTATCGCCCAAACATAAGGCGCTAGCCCAATGGTCTCAGATAAGGCTATTCCCACAGATATTGCTAGGAGGACAGAGTGCATCATTGCTCCAGAGAGGAAAAGCAATCCTCTAGCAACTATTACCGGGCTGAGGGTTCCATAAGCCAGTGCTGAGAAGACCAGTATTAGAATCCACCTAGGGTCAATATACATGTGCGTCCCCCAAGACGCAGTATCTCTTCTCGCCTATGGAGAACACTTTTACGTGTGGCCCGTAGACCTTCTTGAGCAATTCTTCCCTCAGCACTTCCTCTGGATTTCCTCTGGCTACTAATCTCCCGTTTATTATTATGATTTCGTCTGAGAAGCCCATTGGGACATTGACGTCATGAGTAGACATTATAATCGTCATCTCATCCTTTAATCTTCCTATGAACTCCATTAGCTCGCCCCTTCCTTCTATGTCCACGTTGCTGAGGGGTTCATCCATCAGGAGTATTTCTGGACTCTTAGCTAAAGCACGTGCTATGTAGACCCTCTGTCTCTGTCCTCCAGAGAGTTCGCTCAGCCTCCTTCCCTCCATTCCACTGAGCCCAACTATTTCTAAAGAGTTTTTGGATCTCTCCAGAGCCAATTCGCGATCTATTCTTTTCCTTCCTATTAGTAGTGAATTGTATATGAACTCTAAGACAGTCATTGGAGTATCCGAGCTATCAATAGTCTGTGGAACGTACCCTATGTATTCTCCAGCCATTCTTGGATTTCCGGTCACTTCTCTGCCATTTATTTTTATTGTACCGCTCTTCGGCTTAACTATGCCTAGAATAGTTCTGAAGAGTGTGGTCTTACCGGCTCCGTTTGGTCCTAAGATCAATACTAACTTTCGATTCTCTATGGTGAAGTTCAGCTCTTCTAGGACTACTCTTCCACTAAGCTCCACTGTTAAATCCTCGACGCGTAACATGAAATTCCCTCCTATCTCTCGACAGATAAAATAGAAAAAGTGTTTCACCGAACGATCCTAGGGGATGAAATTGAGATGTCTCATCTCGTTGATATTACTCTCAACCATGGCAACTAGCCCACCTTCAGGAGAGGGTATCAAGGTGATAACGACGTTCGGATATCTAGCCTCGGATGTCTCTTTACTCGCCTGCGATGGAGATGAGGTCTACTCCCTAATCCCCCAAGGTGTGGATCCACATGACTATCAATTGAATCCTAGGGATGTGGAATTGCTGAAAAGAGCAGATATAATAATTTCTACAGGTCACACCCCAATAGAAAGAGAAATAAAAGAAATGGTGTCTAAAGGTGAGGTGAAGTCTCGTCTAATAGAAATACCAAACCTCGATGGAATAAAGATATTGAAAAACCCAATGACTGGGAAAGAGAATCTACACGGCGTAACTTTAGATCCCAGGAACTACCTAGTGTTCATGAATTCAACTAAGGAAATCATGAAGGAGATTAACCCAAGGTGTTCCAAAGAATACGAGAGAAATTTCGAGAAAGTAAGAGCGGAAGTGGAGGAGATACTCTCCAGAGTTGGAGAAGTTAGTGGAGAGGTAATAGGTAGCAGCCCTGTGACCCAATACTACTTGGAATGGAGTGGTCTCAGTGTGAAGTGGCTACTAGTGAGAGAGCATGGGGTTCCTCCTACCACCAGAGACTTGCTCGAAATAGAGAGAGCCCTCTCGGAGGGAAAAGTCTCTGCAATAGCTGCTGTGAGGGGAGATAGTTCATACCAGAAGTCTCTAGAGTTGTCTGAGAAATATGGAGTACCCATTATATTGTTGCCCTCTCCTATTGAAGATGAATCCTCCTTGGATAGAATTCGCATTGTTTCCAAGGAGATTTCGAAGATAGGAATGGAAACTAAAGACAAGAGGGAGGAAAGGAATGTGCCATTTTCATCTCCTCTAGTAGTGATGTTTGCCATTCTATTGTCCTCTGCTGTATTGGGAGGTCGTAAGTTCCTTCTTCATTGACGTTCTTTCTCCTATCCTGGATTCATATTTACGTTCTGAACTCAGTGTTCATTGCAAGTGATTCTGCGTTTTTCATTAAACTAAAAGCTCTCACCTCTGACCTGTTCCCCAACTAATGGTCGTTTGGACGCATGTAATCTGAGTCTTAAGAGTTGCGCTGGGACCACTTTTCGTGATACTTCAAGAAAATGTCCTTCCCAGTTATTTCATACATCCAGGCCATCTGTTTCACATGTAACTCATGATACTTAGCATTAATTCTTCCCTCTGAGTCGTAATAGCTTAAGTTTCCAGCATCGTACTCTGGCAGATACCTGATTAGACAATCCACACCCTTTTGAAATATCTCTAAAGCCTCTTCGTCTCCAGTGTACTCATAGTACTCGTATATCCAGATTAAGGATGTTATAAATCCATTTAAAACAAATGGTGGGTTCTCCTTTGCGTATTCTGGATACCAATAGCAATCTCCTCTTCGTACTAGTAGCCCTCCCTTCTCAACAGGAAGTTCAAAGGCCTTGAGTGCTTTCTTAGCGTAATGGAGATATCTCTCATCCTTCGTGTATTTGTGGGCCAGCACTAAGGCCTTGATTACCCCTGCCTGGATTAAACTTCCACTCCAACCCTTTTTCAGACCATAAGTTGGAAACTCGAAGTAATTCTTCCAAACGAAAGAACCTTCAACTTCGTCTGCCTGAGATATTATATACTCCACTAGGAAAAGAGCTCTATCTATTTTCCCTGAGTAGAAAGATTCCCTAGCCTCTCTAGCCACTTGGTGTACAGGTATCTGATAACCTATGTATTTCCCTTCAACCTCCCCATAGTAGGTTACTGGAATCAACTCGTTCTCAGTTGAGTATTTCTCCCTCTTGAAGTTCATAGATCCTGAGATCGTAAAGAGTAATATGAAAAAGAAGCACAATAATAATAAAGTTACTGCTCCAACAATCCTTCTGTATTTCATGCTACCAATCCCAACCATCGCGATATTGAGGTCTTTATTTCTCTTTCCCTGAGTGAGTGCCTCTGAAAGACAGCTTGAGTAACGGGGGAGTTATAAGAGTCGTCAAGAAGGACATGACCACTGCAACTGTGTAGAGATCTGGTCCTATCGCCCCAGAGTTTAGACCATAGTAAGCAATTATTAGGCCCACTTCTCCTCTGGGTATCATTCCCACTCCTATTCTGTTAGAGGCTTCCAAACTAAATCCACTCACCTTAGCTGCAACGAAACAGCCTAAGTGTTTTCCCACTATGGCTAGAAGAACTATTATCACCGATAGGGTTACCACTCCCTTTATTCCGAAGGGGTTTATTATCATTCCCATCATCACGAAGAACACTGGTACTAAAACTTCGTAAAGCGGTTTAAGAGCTTCTCCCAAGAATTCCTTGTGTGCTGAGGATGCTAGCGCTAAGCCTGCTGCATATGCTCCTATTATTGGTGCTAAACCAGCTACAGCATATGCCAAATATGAAAATATGAGACCTATAGACACAGCTATTCCTATTTGACCTCCCGGACCAAAAATATGTAGCAAGGAGGAGATCTGGTTAGAGAACTTTCTTCCAAGGTACAACAAAGCTAACCAGAAGGCAAACGCCTTCAGGGTAGTCCAAAGAACATGAGACAGTGTGAAACTACCGGTTTGAGTCAATTCTACTACTATAGACAGAGTTAGTATTCCCAAAACGTCGTCTATTACTGCCGCACTCAGAGTAGTCACTCCTTCAGGTGTATTGAGTTTCCCCATGTCTCTCAAGACTCTAGCAGTTATTCCAACGCTAGTGGCAGTCATGAATGCCCCTGCAAATAGAGCTGCTGCTCTCACATCGATTCCTGGTGGAGGTTCGTATAAATGATAAACTGTGAAATATCCAAAGACAAAGGGAAGCAGTATTCCTCCTAGACCGACTAAACCACTCGCTGAGAAGTGTTTGAAGAATCCTTCCACATCTGTTTCAACTCCGGCTATGAAGAGAAGGAGAACAACGGAGAAATTGGCTGCTAATTCCAATTCATCCGAAACTGGTATGGGTTTTCCTTTCACCAACTCGAATCCTACGTGAGGGCCCAGTAAGTAGGGACTTATTATTATCCCGGAGATGAGTTCTCCGAGAACTCCAGGCTGTTTCAGATATTTCTCCACGAGATCTCCACATATCTTCGCTAGGAGTATTATCACTCCCAACTTTAGGAGAAACAGTGCTATCTCGTCCTCACCCAAAGAATCACCGTGGGGTTAGGGCTGGAGGACTTCAAATAAAAACTTTTATGCTCTCTGAAGAACTCCAATGGGAGGAGAATGAGAGGTGTAATTCCCATTGCACTAAGCTCAATCTCCTTGTTTCTCCTGATCTCTGTCTATCTATCGATGAAAGGAGTAATAAATCTCAAGGAGGGGATTCCATATCTCTTAGCGATGACGTCTATTTGGCTACTCCTAATTGGCGCTTCCAGAATCCATGGAGGTAGGTGATGGGGATGAAGTTCGTCCTCCTTCTGATAGTTTTGAGTAACGCTACGATACAGGTCACTGACGAGTACTGTATCATTCAACGAGAAATATCTCCATGGAATTGGGATATTCCTAGTGTAAACGGATTGGAATCATCTGTCTCAGACAATAAATTGATATTAAAGGGAAAGATTCCATGCGAGGAGATTATTACCAAAAACAGTGATTATTACGAGCTGAAGACAAGACATCTGGTAAATAAAGGTCTATTTTCTGATTTTCCTCCTTCGCCAGAGGAAATAGAGATAAAACATATACTTAGAGTAATACTCCCAGAAGATGCCACTATAGTAGAGTATCATCCAAAAACAGGGAGATATTCCATAGGAAATGGTGCCTCCGCTCTGGTGAACTCTACCTCAGTAGACAACGAAGTGAAATTCGTGCTAAGTGTGAAAGTGCTCGAGGGTGGGATAGTGAAGAATAAAGAAATTTCAAAGATTCTCCCTTGCGTTAAGTTCAAGAACGGCGTAAGAGCAAGGGAAGTTCCTATTCCAGGAGCGATTGTTCTTCTATTATCCATTTTTTCCCTAGTATTTCTCTTTAGAATGAGACGTGGAAGTTCGACTTACGTCGAGCAAACCTTTTATATGGATTGAGGACCAAGACAAACGACCAAGTCTTTGGTGATCCCCTTGCGCTCTGGCCGGGCCTCGCATTTCACCAAGAGGGGTGAGTTGTTAATAAGATGTAAAAAAGCTCCCAGGATTGGGAGCAGAGCTTTTTTACAATGGAATAAGAAGAAGTTCAATTTTGGGGAAGTTATAGATGTAATTGGCCCGGTCAAAAGGCCCTGGGCTAAGGTAAGGGTCAGAAAGGGGATCAAGAGCAATAAATTACTAGGAAAAATTGTGTTCTTCGAATAGGGGGGCCGGGCATGTATGAAGACAAGTGTCCAGAATGTGGTTCGAAGGAATTAGTCACAGATCATGAGAGAGGAGAAGTGATATGCAGTAAGTGTGGCTTCGTAGTCACAGACAAAATAATAGATCAGGGACCAGAATGGAGGGCCTTTGATGATGAACAGAGAGAGAAAAGAGCCAGAACTGGAGCTCCCACTTCCTTGGGAATACACGACTACGGCTTAACAACTACAATAGGTCCAGAGAACAAGGACATAGGAGGAAAAGACTTAGACCCAATCCAAAAAGCTAAGATGAGCAGATTGAGAAAGTGGCAAAACAGATTGAGAGTACAAGATTCTACTGAAAGGAATTTGGTTATTGCTTTCTCAGAATTGGAGAAAATTGCTTCTAACTTAGGTATTCCAGAGAACGTCAGAGAAGAGGCCTCCTACATATATAGAAGGGCTGTGAAAAAGAGGCTCATAAGAGGGAGGTCCATAGAATCAGTTGTAGCAGCGGCCTTGTATGCTGCGTGCAGAGTGCACAAGATATCTAGAACCTTAGATGAAATTGCAGAAGCATCCAATGTAAAGAAAAAAGACATTGGGAAGAGCTACAGGTACATAGCGAGGGAATTAAACCTTAAATTGCCTCCTCCACCACCCAGCGATTACATACCTAGATTCTCTAGTAAACTCGGTCTTTCTGCTAGAACTCAATCCCTAGCACTTAGATTGCTCAAAATAGCTTCTGAAAGAGGACTAATATCAGGTAGAGGTCCAACTGGAGTGGCAGCTGCAGCAATATACATAGCTAGTGCCATAGGAGACGAGAAGAAGACGCAGAGAGATGTTGCAGAGGTCGCAAAGGTCACTGAAGTCACTGTGAGGAATAGATACAAGGAGCTGGTCGAGAGACTCTTCGAGGAAATAATGGAAATGGCCAAGGAGGAGAGAGTAGATCCAGAGGAATTAGCACTTAGACTGAACATAAGCCTAGATTTCGTCAAGAACAATGGTGTGATGGGTCAATATAACAGTAGGGAGAGCCCATAGTGAAAGGAAATAGAAAATGGAAGAAAGGTAAAGCTGATTACTATTATTCCTTGGCAAAGAAAGAAGGATACAGAAGTAGGGCCGCCTACAAGCTAATGCAAATCAACTCCAAGTACAAGTTGATTAGAAGGGGTGACGTGGTAATAGACCTAGGATGCGCTCCTGGAGGTTGGCTTCAAGTATCTAGGAGGATAGTTGGTAGAGAAGGATTCGTATTGGGAGTGGATCTTCAGAAAACGGATCCATTGCCATATGAGAACGTCAAGACTCTGATCTTAGACATAAATTCAGAGGAAGCTCCAGAGAGAATATTAATGGAGATTCCGAGGAAGGCAGACGTGGTCATATCAGATGCTTCTCCAAAGATATCGGGTATATGGGAAATAGATCACCTGAAGTCCGTTGATCTGGCGAGAGCTTCACTGAAAATAGCATCTAAGACTCTTAAGCCTGGAGGGAATTTCTTAGTGAAGGTATTCCATGGGAAAGACTTCAAGGACTTCCTCTTGGAGGTAAAGGAGAAATTCTCGTTTACTAAATCTACTAAGCCAAAGGCTTCGAGGAAAGACAGTTCTGAGTCATACGTTGTTGCAAAGGGTTTCAAGTCCAGTTAATCTAACGATGAGAAATGGCTCTCCATATTCTTTCGAGCTCATCTATTTCACAGTCGGTCCTGATCCCAGTAGGAGAGAAGAGTGTTCTAGATGCTCTAAATCCATTTTCCCTTAGTTTCTCTATTAACTCTCCCATAGCAGGACATCTGCCCTTGAATCTGCTGTGCAAGAGGTGTAAATCGTAATAAAATGGTGGATCGTTCTCTTCTAATAGAGCGGCCTTGATGAATCCCTTTACTTTTATACCTAGGTATTCTCCTTTCGATTCAATCCAGTCTAAAGCGATTTTCAGATGCTCTTTAGAGAAAAGAGGGCCTAACCATATTGGACCTATTCTTCCCTCTCCCAGGGAAGTTCTCCCGCTTTTTGGATCGTAATCCAAGAAGTCAACCATTTTCAATGCTTTGTCTACTTTTCTAGCTCCACTTTCCAAGCAGAAAAACGCTCTCAGATAGTGTTTTCCAACATAAGAAAAGATTGGTTTTAGGAAAACGTCTTGCTTAGCTCCTTCTCTGATAACGAATTGGACTAGTGCTCTACAGGCCAACTCCTCTCTGAACTCCGTCCTAGGAATCCAGCAGGAGTATCTTCTCAGTGAAACCCTAGGATACGTTCCCATTAAGGAAGAAGTGTCTGTGCAGGTGATCATTAGTATTCCTCTCCTCCTGAGAACTCTAGTGGCTGAAGAGATGTATTTGACTGG
>Ga0190366_1000091_pt1 | contig 18096 bp, 20 predicted proteins | sample 487218910_MG_FD_169990 | JGI IMG/M metagenome (GOLD analysis project Ga0190366, IMG submission 169990) | Hydrothermal vent microbial mat bacterial communities from Southern Trench, Guaymas Basin, Mexico - 4872-18-9-10_MG | ecosystem: Environmental > Aquatic > Marine > Hydrothermal vents >...
ATAGATTATAATGCCTTAGAGAAACTTACTGGAATACTCTTACTATCAAGTAATAAAGCAAAGATCGTGCTTGGGCATGGAGGTGGATCGTTTGCCCATCCAGTAGTTAAGTCTAGACAAGTATATGGAGATCGTAAGACCCTTATTTTATGCCATAAGGCTACGAAGACCCTTAATCAAATAATTGTTACAAAACTCATCGACCATGGTTTAGATGTATTATCTATACAGACCAGTAGCATAGTTTTATGGAATGGTAGAGGCTATAGAATATTTGTTGAACCAATTAAGCAGGCCATAGATAAAGGCTTAATACCTATTGTTTATGGCGATTGTATACTTGATCAATATGGTTACTACCGTGTGATTTCTACAGAAGAGCTGTTTGCCGTACTTACCATGGAGCTTAGGCCTAGGAGGATAGTTTATCTTGAGAGAGTAAGTGGAATATATACAAAGGATCCAATGAAGTATAGTGATGCAGAGCTTATACCATTAATCAATAAAGAAAATTATAAAGAAATACTAGATCTACTTGAGGAATCCTATGGAATAGATGTAACAGGCGGTATGAAGACAAAGATTGAGAAAGCATTAGAACTAGCTAAGGAATATGGTATTGATAGTATAATTGTATCAGGATATAATGTAGAAGAGGCTGTAAAGGCGATAACTAAGGGGATGATAAAAAGAGGAACACTTATAACATGGTAGAAGATTATTCACAAGTAGATGAAGAACGCTGGATTGTCTGATAAGTGATGACTTCCGGCCTTACAGATCAGTTTTAAATAATTCATAACTATTAGACTATATAGATCGTTAGTTTATCCTCTTCTCTATAGAAATAAGCTTCCTTCTTACCACTCATGGCTATCGTAACGGTATCATTAGTCAAAATTATGTAATCATAGAGGTATTCTCCTGGAGTAATTATTGTCATGTATTCATTAAAGCTTAGTTTTTGATACATGATCTCGAATCTATCCAATGTGTATTCTTTTAAAAGCTTGCCACGCTTATTAATTGGTTCTATACCATTTCTAGGATATATGTATATGTATTTCTTCTTAGTTTTTCTACCAGATTCCCCTAACTCATAATCAGTAACTCCATTAATGAATATGATCACTCTTGGCCTTAAAATAATCTTTAGATCACCAGTAATTATTTCTAGCTCATTATTTCTAACTTTAAAGTCTATACACCCATTTCTCCATGCCATACAGATCTCCATGATCTATCCCGTCTAGTCCTATAATACCTACTATCTAATCATATACTATGCACTCTCTAGGTACATAAGGTATTAAGTAAATATCCTTAGTAGCCTTATACACTGGAATACTATGCTTCTTTAAACAATCAACATCTATTCTGAGAACAACAGGTTTTCCATGTCTTCCACCAGTCTCTAATGCATTCTCAATACTTGTTGTAGCATGTACAAAGCGGCGTTTCATAGGCTTTAAACCATCTCTCAGTATACTTTTTAGCCGGTCAATACTAGTCCCATGATATAACATGTCTGGATAATAGACCTCATATTTTATTCTTACATCAATGCTATGCCCATATCTAGCTCTAATAAGATTGCCCTTAATCTCAAACCTACCCTTAGGATCAAGCTTAGCAATGGCTATGATATGTTCTTTAGTAACCCACTGATATAGTTCTTTATTCCTCCATCTAGTTTTAATACCATATACAAGATCATCTATATTCACCCACCCATTCCTATCAATATTAATACCGATCTCCCATGGATAATGTCTTAGAAGGCCCGACAATAATTTACTTAATCTCACCCTCCTAATAGAGTCAAGAAATAATTCAGCATGAACACTGCAATGCGTATCCTCCTCAATAAACTTGCGACAAACCATACACCTATAGATAGATTTCATAAACAATCTACCTAGATAAAAGAATTATGATCAATTAGAAATATTTTATCTTTTGGTTAGATAAGTGATTTAAGTAAAGTTCTATAAAGCTGGTCAGCCAAATCCTCATAATCTTTTATTGGTGGTGCAAAGTTTACAAGTATCTTCTTATGTATATCGATCCTATTTATTACATTAATTACTTCAGATGCTATAGTATCAGGATCTGTTTTATTAACTATATAGACAAGTCCACTATTTAGTAGCGTATATGCTATACTAGAATCCTTATATGCTATTACAGGTTTGCCATAGCTAATTAATTCAAGTATATTCTTATTAGAAAATGGATCACCTTTAAAGATAATACCTAGTGATACATGTCTTATATAGTTAGAATAAGAATTGCTATAAACACATAAGGTATATGGTGTTTTAATGCATTTATAGCCAATCAATACAGCTTTTACTTTTAAACCGACATCTTTAAGTGTCTCGATAAGATATTCCATACCATTTTCATCAATATCAAAGTATAGAGGAATAAGTAAAACTAATGGCTCATTACTAAGAAACTCCAGTGGTAAACTCGGTTTTTCACTGACCATGTAGGCGTCTATATGATGTCTTTCGATAGAGCCCATGATCTTCCTAGTAACATGTCTTTCATAACTTGTCGGATATAATAGCATCACTTTAATACCTCTAGTCTTTAAAATGGAGAGGAGAATTGATAAGGCTAGATTAGATAATTTGCTTCTATCCCAGCTCCTCTCAGTAAATATAAGTAGTTTTGATCTACTATATAATATAAGCATTAATAATAATTTCAATGAATCTCTATGATCTAAATATATATGTACTACATCAAAGTTTAGATTTACACTAAAATCTCTAACCTCACTCAAGCTTTTCCAGGGACCAGTTTTAATGACATAGAAATCAATATTGTATTTCAAAGAAATAATATTGTATAATTCAATTAATCCTCTAACAACTGGATCAAATCTATCAATTATTAAAGCTATACTATTAAGGATCTTTCTAGCCATAATCCAGCATTCCTCAGTAAAAATATAGTATGGTTATTCTATTTACAATTAGTTGTTAATCCCTAAAATATTAATGTAATAAGGTTAAATAATAAGGTCATTTCTCGATCTTTGATAAAAGTTTATCAACAAATTCAATAAGATCATTATGACTGGTTATGTCGGAAACATGTTTCTCACTGGTAATAAGATGAACTTCTCCAGTCAATACATTTCTTAATCTAATCAAATCCCTATCTTTAAACCTATATATGTCTAGGAGCTCATATGATCTCTTTTTAAGCTCTTCTTTGAGCAATATTGTTGGTGATTTAGGCATTTCATATCCTCCTCCTACGACTCTCTATAATGACATCTAAACTCAGATATTAAGATTTTCTCATACAATTAAGAACTAGGCGCTACTGTCTCTCACCAATATATAGTCTTAGTTGTGTAATTATGTGTCTAAGTTCTTCTTTCAATAATACAAGTGAAGCATATAATTTTAGTAAGCGGTAGCTCTTAGTACCCTTTGGAAGAATCCCCTTATTCTGTAGATGACGGAGCTTCTTAATAATCTCATCAATGCTTTTATCCAGCGCCTTAGAGGCATCTATTATAGTTGGCTCTCTAACAATAATCTTTAAGAAATCAAGTTCCTCAGGCGATGGAGGCTTTGAAGAAACAAGTACCGAGACAATATCAGAGACCAAGTGATCAATGGCATCCCTAATCAATAATTCAAGTTCTTCAGCCTCTACAAGAAAGTAATCACTAAGTTGTAACACTTTAACACCAAGTTTTTCAGCTAATGCAGCTGCTGCATCATCAGCAAAACCCTTAGCAATAACCATTGGCTTAACACCAGCAATAATAGCGTTAACATATGCCTGCCTAATACCAGTAACATCAATACGTCCAGCCTTAATCTCAACACCATACCTACTGCCATCCTCATCCTCAACAATAGCATCTATCTCAGAAACCTCTATACCATGAATCTTAATCCTCTTCCTAGTCTCAATAATCCTATATCCCATCTCCTCTAGAAAACCCAAAGCTATTCTCTCACTGCTCCTCCATCTACGACTAGAGGATATAGTCAATAAAGACACCACCCAATAAACAATATCCACCATCCCTATCTTAGCTTGGTCTAACCACATACTATCTAGATATTCTATCTACATAATAAGCGATGATGCAGTAAATGGAAATTAATTATGAAGTATATTAATAAAAATATTTATGGAAACTTGCCAATTCTATATAATTGAGCGATGAAGAGCCGTCGGACACCAGAGGGTGTCCCAATGAAGAAACCCCCTGCTCCATGAGCATTTATTTCTTCATAAAATGTTGAGAAAATTAAAGATTCAAAGACACCGTATTTCAATAAAAGAATAAAAGAATGATTATTCTTTTACTTCTTTACAATAATCCATGTTGTTTCAAGTCCTTTATCCAATAACCTTACTCCTTTCTTCTCGAGCTCGCTTCTGATACGATCTGCTAGATCATACTCCTTTCTCTTTCTGAGTTCTTTCCTAACTTCTACAATGATACTTATAACTTCATCCAGTAGTGTTTTTAGTTCTTCACTAGGCTTTATGAAGTGTTTATCTAGTACTCCAAGTACTGTATTGTATTCTCTTAGAAGCTGGTATGCTTTCATGACTAGTGTATATTTTGGATTATACTGTATATCTTTAAACACTATGTTTGTAAGTTCCCTGACCGCAGCTAATGCTAGTGCCGTGTTGAAATCATTAGATAGAGCCTCATGGAACTTCCTCCTATTATCTAATAGCCTAGATAATATTTCAAGATCGCTATCGCTAAGCTTATGGGGATCTATTGATTCACGAGATAGCTTATTCAATAAGTTAACTGTAGCAACTAATCTCTCATAGAAGAGCTGCGATTGATGTATACCTTCTTCCGTGAAGTCCTGTGGTTTGCGATAGTGTAAACTTAGATAGAATAGTCTTATGGCTTCAGGGCTCCATTTCTTAAAAGCCTCTCTCAACGGTATGATGTTACCTAAACTCTTACTCATCTTATCTCCACGTATAGTGAACATACCGATATGCATCCAATATTTAACCCATGGTCTAACACCAAGTGCAGCCTCGCTCTGAGCCCTTTCGTTCTCATGGTGAGGGAATATTAGATCTGTGCCGCCTCCATGTATATCAAATTGTTTTCCAAGATAACGGCTACTCATAACACTACACTCTATATGCCATCCCGGCCTACCCTTACCCCATGGAGATTCCCACCATGGTTCTCCAGGTTTAGCTGCTTTCCATAATGCAAAGTCGTATGGATTCTTCTTTTCACTAATGAATTCTTGCTCTTGACTCCATAACTGTTTATCTATACGACCACTTAATCTACCATAGTCATCATACTTATCCACATCAAAGTATACACTACCACTTTTAGCTACATAGGCATAGCCCTTATCTATTAATAACTGAATAAACTCTATGATCTCCTTTATATGATCAGTTACTCTAGGATGAATATCTACTTGTATATTGAGTTTATCCATTATGAATAAATAATCCTTTGTATATTCATCAGCAACCTCTTTCCAATCTCTACCCTCCTCTCTAGCACGATTAATGATCTTATCATCAATATCAGTTATATTGACAACATGCTTTACATGATATCCACGTAGTACAAGATATCTCTTAAACGCATCAAATAATGCATAGGTCCTACCATGACCAAGATGGCTATAGTCATAAACAGTTGGCCCACATACATACATCCTTATAAAACCAGGTTCTAAAGGTTCTAGAATCTCTAGCCTCCTAGATAAAGTATTGTAGATCCTTATCGACATTCCAACACAATCACCACATACAAAATAAGCATTGAATAGACATTATAAAAATTACCTTATAAAATAGCTAGAATGATCCGACAACATATATCCTATGGCTCAACAGTAATAATTGTATCAAGTACCGCTTTAGCAACTCTATTAAATATGTCCTTAAGATCCATTGTTGTAGCGAATTTAGGCTCCTTCTCCATTTCGAGTAGATTATCGCTTATAACAAGAACGCAAGCAGTCTTCCACCTCCGCATCCATCCAAGTGCAAATAACGTTGCACATTCCATCTCAACAGCCACTACCCCATGCCTTGCCCACTTACGTGCAAAATCTGGGTCTTCTGCATAGAATGCATCACTACTTAGAACAGGGCCTAATGTAAAGTCTATATTATTCCTTCTAAGCTCTTCCATAATTCTATATGTTAATTCCGGATGTGCTCCATTAGCCATACATACACTAGGAATATATTGTCCTATAGTACCTCCTGGATAATGAGCCGCTGACGATGCCACCACTACTCTACCGATCTTGAGTTCCGGTAAAAAGCCACCAGCAGTTCCTAATCTAACAAAGATCCTTGTACCAAGCATACCCAGTTCTTCAAAGACTATTGCTGAACTAGGTCCTCCAATACCGTGTGTAGCAATAGTAATCGGAGCTCCTTTATAGTATCCAGTTACGGTTAATAAGCCTCTATGTTCATTAACTACCTTTGGATCATTTAGAAGATCTTTTAGGATCATTACACGGCCTGGATCACCCACTACAATAGCTCTTTCAGCAATATCTTCTTTATTAGCCAATATATGAAACGGTGGGCCAGACAATATTTATCCCTCCATTCCGATTTTTATTGAATACTTTATTTAAAGAGTAATATATTAAGAATTATTGAGTTAATTGATTAGATATAAATACTATATATAGATCTAACATAAGTCTTATTATTTAAATATGTATGAATTATTAGATCAAATACATTATTTAAAGAATTTCACGTAACATTATTTTACCTTCTTTTTCTTTTAGTTCTCCTTTTCCTCCTAGATTTAGTCTTTTTCTTAGCTCTACTTATCTTCTTAGTCTTTGTTTTTCCTTTTTTCCTAGTCTTTTTAGGCCTCGATATTTCTCTTATTCGAGCCTGAATTGGGAGTTTAAGTTCTTCTCTAAACATTATCCTTAAGCCTTTATCTGTATAGAATCCTATAGCATCAAACTCTACATTTTCATCAACCTGTATTAAGCCATCATATATATAGAATTCTCTACCTACATCTATTGTTTTCATAGGCAATAGTTTTTCGCCTTCTCTTTTATATAGAGTGATGTTTTCAAGTCTTGTCATTAGCGGGTAAAATACTGTATTAACATCCTTCACCTCTCCCTCACCTTCCCAAACAACTATACCTGGAGCTTCAATTACTACCTGTGTGTATACATTACTTCTTTTATAGTGATACGAGAGTCTTGATGCCTCAACAGCCATACGATTGACTAGCCTCTCCATTTTACTTCTAAAAGTTAGTTCTTTCCAGTCGATTTCATCTGTATCATAACCTGTAATAGTTAAGCCATCTAGAGACCTTCTATCTGGTCTATAAACAAATATTCTTACTAATGCCCTAACCATACTAAATCCCTGTACTATTATACTCTTCCCCTAATACTAATACCTAGGCACCATATATTAATTTAGAATATATTAATTGAACTGCAAAGATCGTTAAAAAACATTATTTGATTATTATAAAATTATTATATAGGAGCATGTTGCCTATCTTAAACAGCATATATTGTTACTGCTATTTCATTAGAGCCTATTCCGCCAGTAATTGCTATATGATATGTAACGCCATTAAAGACCTTAGATATTATTAAATAGTTTTCTAATGTTGTTACAGAGTTTATTTGCTGATAACCCTTGTCCAGCATTAAGCTTAGAACAGTTTGTCCCTCATTATATGGATCAGTTACATTAACAGGTATAACGTATGCCATAAGATACTGATCTCCGACAATGGAGTACCCAAGCAATGATGCATCACCATATATTTGAGCCAATACGTTCAGCACATCATTATTTACTGTATTCATTACATCATTTGGAAGTGATGGTGATGTAGTAGTTGTAGTGTTTTCAGTAGGAGTTGTAGTAGTTGATTGAGTTTCAGTGATCGTAGTAGTTAATGTAATAGTTGTTGTCTCAGTAATAGCCGTAGTTGTTGATGGACTTGTTTCAGTAGTCCATTAAGGAGTTATATCGGTTTCTCCCCTTTGTCTATTCCATGTACCGCTATCAACACCTCCCGGTACCTCCCCATGTTCCCGACATGGTGTCTCCAGATACTGTTCCAGTAAATGTAGCTCCTCCAGCCCATCCAAAAGTTATTTGGTTACCGTTTAGTTTCACTTGTACACCCATTGCTTCAACCTGATACGGGCCTGTTAATGTTAATATGCCAATATATTTGTCTCCGATCTTCTTTATCCTAGCTGCCCATCTTCCTGTTCCATATCGACTTGTATATGTACCATACCATGGACCCTCGATATTCACTTCTTCCATAGATGCTGAGGTAGCAGATGTTGTTTGCGACTGCTGTACTGAAGTAGTCTCTGTTAATGTAGGTGTGGATGTATTACTCTCTGAAATTGGTGTCTGCATAGGCTGTAGTATTGATAATGCTCCGATTACACCAATTACTATAGCTAAGGCTATTAGAACAAGAAATAATGGATTTAATTTCACTTTTCTTTGTACTCCAAATTCTTTTTGTATGGCTTGGATATACTAGGTCTCCCCAATATATGTGCCGGATAATTAATTATTTTTCAAGACTATTAAAATATTTCCGGAAGTTAATTTATTGCTAAAAAGGAAGAGTCCCTAAAACTATTTATATTTTTGAAAGATTATATGGTATTTATGATTTAGCTTAATATAATTAAGAGGTACTGAATTTGAGGATTTTCAGCGAATTTTGGGTTGGAACTAGGGGATTTATAATCCTCCTAGTATTGTCTATTATCTTCACAATATTAGTAGCTCCAACTTCATGGAATGCGTATGATATCAACTTCTTTATAGAATGGGTGAATGTTGCTGAGCAATATGGTTTATTTAATGTATATAGATATTGTTCAAAAGTTGCTTATCCCCCATTACCTATACTGATATGGATCCCTATGTATAAAGCAGGGGTATCCATATCTAATATATTATATGGCTATATCGATTATAGTATACTAAGAATTATTACAAAGATACCAATTATCCTTTTCATATATGGTATTGCATATCTTATTTATAGATACTTTGGCAAGAGGCCTCTTGGTTATTTCCTTCTATATTATGGCGTATATGCAATAATTGCTGGTTATCAATTCGATGCAATAGCTGTATTCGGATTGCTAGCTTCATATATATTTCTAGTTCAAAATAGACCCATATTAACAGGTGTATCTTGTTCTCTAGCATTACTTACTAAACATGCTCTTGCAGCAATATTTCCATACTTACTCATTGTCTATTGGAGAAGAAATGGTTCAAAAGCGACAATTAAGTTTTTGCTAACAATTATTCTATTTGGCTCAATAATCATATTACCATTCTTCATAACTGATCCAAGTAGTTTTCTATCTAAAGTACTGATATTTCATAGCCAAAGATATCCTCAGCTATTAAGTATTTATGCTATACCATTATACATTGTTCATTATAATTATTGGCTTCTTCCAGACTTTATAACTTGGATGTGGATAATACCGTATATAACAATATATATCATTCTCTTACTCTTATTATCAACATCACGATGTAATAGGAACTGCATACTTCTAGGATATACTTCTCTCATAATTACAATGATCTTACTAAATAAAGTGGGCAACACAAATTATCAACTATGGTATGTTCCATTTCTAGCAATATTCATTTCAAAATATAATAGCAAATTTATGAAGGCACTATACATTATACTACCAATAATAACAATTTTTCTACATGACTTTATGACATTATATAGTGCAGCTGTTGTACATGGACAATACTTCATAACAGAAGATCTAAGATACTATGATGCTGAGAACCTAGTATTACAGTCATTTAAGGATGCACCAATTTATGGAGATATAAAATTGCCACTATTAATATCTAGAACATATTTTTACAATTTACATCTAGTATTCTATAAAAATATATGGCTTACACGATTATTACTTACAATAATATATCTATCATCATTAGGTTACTTCCAATACAAAATACTTAAAGAATTGAAAAACAGATGCAGCCTTGACGCAGGACTATTGAAGAGAATAATGCAGAGACAATGAATTAATAAAATACCTAATAAATGTCTATAAACTAATGATTCATTAGTAAAAGCACTATACTCGCTATTTTCTCCTGCTATAATTAGGGGATCCAAAGATCAGCGTCTCAGCATAAACAGCGTGTTCATGCCCTAGACCTATGATGTGTTCAAGTAGTTCATGAATTACACTACGATTTATTTCCTCAATAATCTCTGATATATCTGGAGGATGATTTGTAAGCCATCGTGCATTAATAACGATTTCATCTTTGTCAAGCCACGCTAATCCATCATCTTCACAAAGAACAATCTTAAATCCACAGCCTTTGAAAAGACATTCGATCTTATTATTCATTTGTTTACCCCCGGTTAACACTCTAATTCCTACTCTACCGAATACCCCGACAACCCTTATATACTGTTTACATTTATGAATAATGTATAGTCATATTGAAAACCATTATAGTCTGAGAAATATATTTAAAAATTAATATAATATTCAAAATAGAATGTAAATATCCTAAATATAAATAAATTGTTTATATTCACTGAATATAATAAAAAGGAAAAGACAATGTATTATAAAAAGAAGCAATCATTCATCATTTTTTATAGCCTATTCTTCTTAAGAAACCATATCTCTCTTTTTTATCTTCATCACCTTCTATACCAAGCGGTGGATATCCATCAACTATTCCTAATATAGCTCTACCCTGATTAGTTTCAGCAACTATCACTTGCACAGGATTAGCTGTCGCTACCATAAGCTCTACAACTTCGGGTACATGCTTAAGTGTATTAAGTACATTTATTGGATATGCATTCCTAATATAGAGTACAAAATAGTGTCCACCGCCAATTTTCTTAGCAACTTCTACTGCAGTGTTTACAAGTTCATCATCATTTCCATCATATCGTATAAGTCGTTTACCGCTTGCCTCAAGAAAAGCTAATCCAAATTTGATATTAGGTACACTATTTACTAGAGCCTCATATATATCCTCAACACTCTTAATAAAGTGAGTACGTCCTATTATGACATTAGAATTTTCTGGCATGGGTATATCTATCACTATAAATTTTAAGTCAGTAGACAAGATAAACACCTCTATTAGTTAGCTCTTAATATATTTGTTAAGAATATTCTATAAAGAATTTTATGATTTGTTTAATTATGAGGTGTAAGCAATAATCAATAATTATATGGCGAATTACATCGTTATTCCACTAAAGAGGTCTTTTGGAGTTATGTGTTCCATAATGACCTCTTTAGCAAGTTCCTCTGCTACTCGTCTCTTGTCTGTATCCTTAGCAACTTCTCTAGGTACATATATCCTTAGCATTATCTTTAGCATTATTCCCTCTTTTTCAAGTAATTCTGGAATAGTAAGTTTCCTTGTATTTCTAATAGAGCCATTTACTGCTCTACATAATTGTATAAAGCCGCTGGGAACAGGAGGGGTTGGTTTTAATGTACTAAGTGATATCCAGAAATAATCTTTATAGCTACTAAGTATTGTATCCTCGACTCTCTCCTTAAGATCTTCTTCAATGCCTTCCCTTAGACTCATACTCCACTTCAACAATAAGGCGCCAGTAAGTCCAGATAATTCTCGTGCATTAACAGTTATTTTCTCCTCATATAATAGTTTCCATAGCGGCTTTCTTGATAGTACACTATCAACTAGAGCATATAGCCATTGATCGTTATTCTCTCTTGCAAGAATAAGACCGTCATGTATAGCGGAATAATCTGTTAACTCTAAATAGGGATCAACGTCCCCTTTATAAAGAGATTTTATAGCTGAACTATATTTTTGACTATATTCTTCAATACGCTTCATAATAAGAGCAACTGTTTGACTATATACAGCAGATACTGGATGTATATAGACGTTTTCAAACATTGCAATACGGTTCCGAAGATAATTCATTAATGCACTAATAGCCTTTTCTTCAAGAGATAAACTAGTATGGTCATCTGGGCTTACATGGCTAAGCTTAATAAGTCTTTTATAATCAACAATACCGTATTCTCTTGTGCCAGTATAATAGCTATCCCTGAGCAGAAAATCCATGACATCTGCAGGATATATCCATTCTTTTATAGTATTCCTAATAAGTGCTAATTGAGGATCACTAGGCTTGACACTTGACAATATATTTAATACTGGCTCAAGTAGGCCGTATTTTTCAAGTATATCTGCTATAGCACTATATTTGATAATGTAATAACCGGCTTCTTCATGATCCTTTATAGGGAGATCCATAGACCAATATATAGCATCTTCAAATGCATGGCTGAATGGGCCATGGCCTATATCATGAAGCAATCCTGATATTCTAGCAATTTCTATGAGTTCATCCTTATTATAGTCCCCAAGATCATCTAAAGCTTCTAATTCTACAACTAAGTGCTCAGCAAATAGACCAGCCAAATGCATTACTCCTATACTGTGTTGAAAACGTGAATGGTCAGCACCTGGATATACCATATTTGCAAGTTGTAACTGTCTTAACCATCGCATTCTTTGAACAGGTTTAGAATCCATGATTGGCTTCTCAATAATCTTATTATAATCAATATAATTATATATGGGATCACGTATAATACTCCACGATAGCTTACTGAAGTCAAGCCCGGGCATATTATATCCACCATAGATACTTCAATGATCATATTGTCGATTAAACCCATATAATATTTTCCTAAGCTTAAAAATGACTGCCTTGTAAGTGTAAAACAAAGATATAATTATGTTAAAATAATTAAACAATTATTAGATAAACTTTATGTAAATTTTGCTCTTTTAGCCATTGGAAATGGTATTGCTTCTTTAATACTTGTTATGCCTGTAAATAACATTACGAGTCTATCAATACCTATACCTATACCACCAGCTGGAGGCATCCCAACACATAAAGCTTCTACAAAATCGTAATCTGGTTCTTGTGCTTCTTCATCACCAAGTCTTCTTCTTTCTTCCTGTTCACAAAAAGCAATATATTGTTCATAAGCATTATTCTGCTCAGTATATCCATTAGCTACTTCAAGACCAGCTATAAATAACTCAAATCTCTCAACAATCTTTGGATTTCTTCGATGAGGTTTTGCTAATGGTGATGAACCTTTTGGATAGTCAATAACAAATGTTGGCTCAACAAGCTTCTTCTCAATATAGTGTTCAAAGAGCTTGACTAATGCAATATCACGGTTATAGCCTCCTTTGATAACTATTTGTCTCTGTTCAAGAAGCTTCATGATTTCTCGATCACTTATTGTCTCAGGATCTATCCCTATATGTTCTCGGAGGAGATCGAGCAATCTGTATCTAGGATATGGAGGTCTTAGATTGATCTCCATGTAAAGCCTTGCTTCTCCTATTCTCTTCTTTAACCACTTTATTGGATTCTTTAAAAACTCATTAATAGTAGAACTTCCTACAGAAATCTTCCTCTTCCTTCCGCCATAGCTCCATAAGGTATATTCTAGGTATTCCCTTACCTTATCTCTATCAAGTCTCTCAAGATACCACGTACCAACACGTTCCAGATCAACAGGGTACCTGATCAAGTGGCCCCCGGTAAGTTTTAGTGCCAGATTTGAGATCAATTGTTCGGCAAGTTCCATCATATCATTATAGTCTGCATAAGCTATGTAGGCTTCCATCATAGAGAATTCTGGATGATGTGTTACATCAATATCTTCATTACGGAAGACCTTGCCTATTTCAAAGACTTTATTAAAACCAGCAACAAGTAATCTCTTAAGATAGAGTTCTGGAGCAATTCTTAGAAACCAGTCCTCATCTAATGCGTTAACATGTGTTATGAAGGGCTTAGCAGCTGCACCGCCATAAACTGGTTGTAGGATTGGTGTATCAGTTTCATAAAATCCATGACTATACATCCATAATCTAATCTCTCTGATGATATTGAACCTAGTCTTCATCCTCTCAAAGACTTCTAGATTAAGTACCATATCAAGATAACGTTTTCTTAGTCTAAGCTCAGGATCCTCTATGCCTATCCATGTATGCTGTAACACATACATGCACTTAGCTAACATTTTATAATCATTTACTTTAACTGATAGTTCTCCACGTTTAGTTCTGAAAAGGGGGCCTTTAACCCAGATTATATCTCCTCTCCTAACATTGCCTATGAACCAATCATATTTTTCTTTCAACATATCTTTAGAAACAAATAGTTGTATACGATATCCTTCATCATATAGATCCGCAAATGATAGAGCCCCATGTACGCGTAAAGCCATTATTCTCCCTGCAACTTTTACTTCTCGATTCCATTTGATCTTAGGAGTGTTTTCTCTAACAATGACTTCAACTCGATCTAAATTATAATGCTTCATATCATCTAAATCAATGTATGGATATGGCTCGTATTTCTCTATAATTTCTCTATATTTATCCATGCATTCTCTAAGTATATCATTAACCATTATAATATGCACCATGACCTCATATCTTATACTGATTCAATACCTTGAAATCCCTAATAAATTATTGGTGGCAGGGAAATCTAGAAATTTTAATAATTATTTATAATCATAGCGCTTTACAAATAATAGCTAAGACTTTATAATTTAACTTATTGAACCAATTGCTTTAATAACCTTTATACTAGTCTATAGGTTGTAGTAGAATCTATGGTTTGAGATGGGATCTGGTTTGGCTAGACATAGAAAAAGGAAGCACTCATGGAATCCATATACCAGTGAAATACGCAGACTGAGCATTTATCCACATATACAGACACCAAGAGACGAGAATAGATTAAGGCGGGGAATGGAGATTGAAGTTTATATAAATAATATAGATGAACGGGGAAATGGAATAGCTAATTATAGAGGCCATAGAATTATAGTGTATAATGCAAGTGTCGGATCTAGGGTAAGGGCTAGGATTATTAAAGTTTCTGGCGACACTGCCTATGCAGAGATCATTAGAACTATTAGTGAAAGTAGTGTGGAATATTAGCTATGATGCGGATGAATAGAGATGGCCGATAAGATAGTTTCTGTTCTTATCAAGAGACTTTCACGAATAGGTATTGATAGGAATACCATTGATAAACTATTATCAGGCTTACCTATTAAACAAGAAGAAACTGCATTTATTATATTAGATGAAGCAAGAAAACTTAATCCACAAGTACTTGTGGAAAGGGAATATGGTGGATTAAATACAGAGCCTGTATACGCCACTATACTTTCGTTAGGGGATAAACTAGTAATATATATGGCTTCACCTAAGGAGCATGAGATTAGATTATTAGACAATACCATGTATGCAGAGGCCCTATGGATAATAGATGAATTTATTAAGAGGAATACTGGAGCTTAGCAATAGAGCTATCAGCCAATAAGTAATTCCAACATTTAATAATATGGTGATAGATGTATGCCTAGACATGATTTCCTAAGACATATTGTTAATACTAAACTTAGTGAATATAGTAAAACGCATAGGCATTTAATACCTGTACTTGATGAAGTTCGTAAACTCATAGCTAATGCTGAGGACCAATACGGGTTTAGTATATATGGTGGTAAATTAGAGAATTTGGCTAAGTATCTCAATAGTAGCGATTTCGATCTCGTAATTAATATTCTAAAATCTGCTAATGCACTCGATATACTGGAGGACATACTTGGTACTATAGTTGAAAAATATAGTGATACAGAAGTCGTTGTAGATGCTGCACGAAAAAGGCTTGAAGAGATCAGGAAAGGCCTCATACGTGTTAGTGAACTAAAAGTTATAGCTGACAAATTGACTAAACAACTTAAGAATGCACGTATAAGATTATTTGAAGACAGAGTTGTTGTAGAATACAATGGTTTGTATGCATCCATAGAACCTAGTAAGAATCAGTATAAAGTAATTGTTAAACTTAGTATTGATAAAATATTTGAAAATTATGTAGATGCTACAAAGCTCATAGAGAATATCTATAAAGTCATAGCCTAGTATTTGGAGGAATACTATGTTGAAAGGCATAGTATTCTTTGACTGCGACGGTGTCCTCACAGAAGATCATAGTAGTTGGTTAGCCTTACATGAATACTTTGGAAGTATTGATAATAGTTATTTTGCCAGTCTATATAAAAATGGTATTATAAGCTATCTTGACTGGATGAAAATAGATATAGCTCTAATGATTAATTCTTGGGGAAGACCCATTAGAAAGAGTGATGTTGAAAAAGCATTATCTAAGATAAAAATTAGATCTGATTCCTTGATCGCAACTAAAATGCTAAAGCAAATGGGCTACTTAGTTGGCATTATTAGTAGTGGAATTGATATACTTGTCAAAAGGGTATGCCGTACCATAGATTCAGATATATGCTTATATAATGAGTTAATATTTATAAATGACGAACTAGTACCCGGAGGTAGAGATTGGGTACCTTTGCATGAAAAAATATTCATTATAGAAAGACTAGTTAGAGGACTAGGTATCGATCTAGATCGTGTTGTTTATGTTGGTGATAGCATATGGGATATACCTATATTTCACAGAGTAGGTCTTTCAATAGCTGTTGAGCCCTGTGGAGAAGCTTGTAATGAAGCAAAATACGTTGTTAAATCATTACTAGATATACCTTATATTGTGAAGAGATATTATGGACATTAAAAACTTCTCTTCTTAAACCAATAGCCTCTTCTTCGGAGTTCATCGAGTGCTTTATCAACTAGCCCAGGTGCTGATGCCTCAAATATTAGTTCTAGTGACGCCTTTGTAGGTAGTAAATGCGGTGATACACGATCATGTTTTATATCAACTATATTAAGCCTATACTGTGCAAGTACTTCAATGATATCGTGCAGGACCCCTGGACGATCATCTACTACTCCACGTATAACTACTAGTCTTCCATCCTTAGCTAGTTCATGCACTATAATCCTAGACAATAAAGTAGGATCTATATTACCTCCACTAATAACGGCGACAATAGGTTCATCTTCAGGTATATAAGACTTTGATAGTAAGGCTGCTACAGTTAAAGCACCAGCTCCTTCAGCAATTATCTTACCACGCTCAAGCAAGAAGAACACAGCACGGCTTATATCTTCTTCATCAACAACAATAATATCATCAACAAGTTCAGCCACTATGCGCGAGGTAATATTACCTGGTTTCTTAACAACAACTCCATCAGCTATACTAAGATGCGGAATATATTCTGAAAGCTTGCCTTCAAGTAAATACTTCATAGAAGCAGCTTCACGAGGCTGTACACCAATTACCTTTATACTTGGATTATACTTCTTTAACGCAATAGCTATACCCGATATAAGTCCTCCTCCACCAATTGGCACAAGAACTTCTTTAACGTCAGGTAGCTTACCAAGTATTTCAAGACCTATTGTGCCTTGTCCAGCAATTACATCAGGGTCATCAAAAGGATGAATAAATTCATAGTCTTTTTCTCGGGCAATTTCTAAAGCCTTTCTATAAGCTTCATCATATATAGTACCATGTAGTATAACTTCAGCGCCATAGCTACGGGTAGCTTGAACTTTTGTAGCGCTAGCCGTCTCAGGCATAACTATGATAGCTGGTAAATTATTCACTTTAGCCGCATATGCTACAGCTTGTGCATGGTTTCCAGAAGATGCAGCGACTACTCCCTTAATCCCTCCTTTCTCAACCAATTTTCTGATCTTATATGTTGCTCCCCTCGCTTTATAAGCACCTGTCTTCTGTAGATTCTCAAGTTTCAAATAGATTTGTTTACCTACAATGTCTGATAATGTAGCCATTGATACAAGTGGGGTTTCATGTACATAGCCTTTGATTTTTTCTTTTGCTATCGGAATATTCCTTGCTATACGATCAATTAATTCGGTAATTGATGTATCTTCTTTAATAGAACTTATAAATACCATCACCCCCATTCATATCTATGATTATAACAACTATATATGCTATACACATAATCTTCTTAAATCAAATAATAGCATAGTTAATTAATAAAT
>Ga0190366_1000095_pt1 | contig 17737 bp, 27 predicted proteins | sample 487218910_MG_FD_169990 | JGI IMG/M metagenome (GOLD analysis project Ga0190366, IMG submission 169990) | Hydrothermal vent microbial mat bacterial communities from Southern Trench, Guaymas Basin, Mexico - 4872-18-9-10_MG | ecosystem: Environmental > Aquatic > Marine > Hydrothermal vents >...
TATTAATTCCTTTATATAAAAGTAAAACAATCTCTGAAACTGTTCCATAAACTACTCTATTCCAGAAAGGATTTTCATTCTTTCTCCAATCATAATCACTGAAAAGCAAATCATTGAATCTCATTTGATTAAGAAAAGATTTTTGCAATAATTCTAAATAATTCTCTTTCACTTCTATTGCCCTTCAAAAAACTTTTTTAATCCTTCATATTCTTCTTTTGTTATCATCTTACTGGAATAATCAATCCACTTATTAAGTCTATCATCCCAAAATTCTTTTGTTATAAGAGCAGTTCCTTCATCTAATTGAGTAATCTTAATTCTATAATCATCTTCTCTGCTTATAATAACTTCCTTCATTTTTATTCTCCTTCAAACAATTTCTTTAAAGCTTCATATTCTTTTCTAAGAACTATTTTACTACTGAAAAATAGACAAGAGCCATCTTCTGGATGCCGGATTTCTTCTATTATCTGAGCTATATTTTCATCTATCTTAATTGCATAAATCTTAGAATTTTGATCTTGAGATATTATTACTTCCTTCATTTTCTTATTATTATACCATAAAATTGAAACTTGTCAAGAATAAGTCTATAATAGTATTTTTTCAAACTTATCTATCATAAACTTAATCTTCTTATTTAATTCTTCAATAGAACTTACAACTCTATCCATTTCTAAAATTAGACCTAATAAGTCTGCTCTTAAAAGCTGTAAACTCCAACACTCTTCTTTATTTTTCAATTCTCTCATTTTCTTTTCTAAAATATCCCTAACAACATCCCACTCTAACTGACAAGCTATATCTTTGCTACTAATTTCAACTGAAAGTAGCTTGCTATAAATATCTTTCAAATATTCTAACATTTCTTTATACAATTCTGAACCTAAAATTTCTTTTAATGTCATCTTCTTATTATTATAGCATAAAAATCATTTGAATTTATTGTATAGATACAAAATAAACCTTTCATACTGAGAAAAGTTCATAAACTTCATAACAGAAGGTTTATTGCTTAAAGGAGATTGCAAAGAAACTTTAGCATTTATGAATAGCAACCTTCCATAGTAATATCTCCAATATGCATTTACTATTATTCTGATACCATGTTTTAAGTAAAAGATGTATTCATTTCCTAATTTTTCCCATTTCTTTGCAATTCTTCCTAAAGTATTTCTTAGTAATCTGCTTTTTATTTTTAGTAAATCAAATTTATCTTTGAATTTTTGTTTTAATCCAATTGAGCGAATAAACATTCTTGCTTTTTTAATTCCTTGTTTCCAGCTCCATTCTTTGAAAAAGGAAATTGCTTCAAAGCTTTTCTGAGACTTTTTTATCATATAGCCAACATTAATCTTTTCTAAGTTTTTTATGTGAATATAACCATATTTGAATTCTTTAGTAAAGAAACTTTTCATTCCTAAATTCTCAAAATGTATGTATTTATTGCTTGCAATATAGATATGCCAATGAATTACTTGTCTTTGCTGAAATTCTGCATAAGTAAAATATTCATATTGAACATTTCTGTAATGATAATCAAGATAATCTCTTAAATGTTTAATAAAACCTGAAATTCCACCAATTTCTTTTATGAAATCTGAGTAACTATCCCAATCATTAAAGCTAAGGGTAATTAATTTTACTTTCCAACCTTTCCTTTTTAAGTATTTGAACAATCTGGCACTAATAGCAATGTTATCAGTAACTCTTTTTCTACATAATTCAGCATAACTTAATTCTATTAAATTTTCTTTTCTTTCTGGAAGGTTCATTACTCTTCTCCTTACTTTTCATAATTTTCCTTAATACTTGAAATTTCTTTAAAATTATATCTTATTGGAGCTTTTTCAAAGATAAGAAAAGCTCCTTTTTCTTCTGTTTCTATTGCTATCAATTTATCTATAAAAGTATACCCATTTTGCAGTTTTACTGAACATTTTCTTCCAAGCAACTCTGTAAGAGCAGTTGCTTTTGTAGCAGAAGACATAAAAGACAAATCACCTCCTTTTTTATTTCTTTCATCAATTATATACTCAACTTTAACTTTCTCACCAAGATATATTGGAACTTTTCCTACTGACTTTTTTCCATTCCACAATGTTATATCCCAAGAAAAATAAACTAAAGAATCTCTTTCTTTCATTTCTACTTTTCTTCTTTCAGTTACAAAGTTTTTCAATATTCTTATAGTAACAATATTGAGATAGACAGATCAAACTTATTTTTTCGAAAAGGGCATTTAGAAATTCATTAAATTCTCTTAAAGTTTTCCTTTCATCTTTTGCATATATAATCAAATTTCTTTCAATGATTTCTATCATTTCAGATTGTTTCTTATTGAAATTGCAAATTAAAGCAAAAAGGACTGATAAAATAGTTCCACTCGATATTTTCATTATTCCTTTTATTACTGTAAAAACAAGAGCAGAAAGAATTCTCAGTTTTTTATTCATTTCATCTAAAGAATAAAATTTTTCAGGTTTAAGTATTACTTCAGAAAATTCCCTATTTGTAATTCCTATTGCTTGCCAAAAGTTTTCAGAGTTATGGTCAAATGGTAATGTTTTGATTTGATCTATTTGTTGCAACATTTTTAGATCTCTTTTCTCTTTTTTCTTTCCATCTATAATAACAAATCAAAAATACTATAGTTCCTACCAAAACAAAACATTCCAAAGAACAAAAGATATTTCCATATATCTTATCGAAGCCAATTTTTGTTCCAATCAAAGTGAAAACGATAAAGCAAAATGTTGCATTCAGCCAAACTGCACTTTGGTAGATAAGGCTTATATCTTTTGCTGTTTTTCTCTTAAGAAGCAATCTTATTTGAGCTATTGCAAAGCTTCCTGTTATGATTGATAGAATTGTAATGATGCTTTGTAAATAAGGTAATATTTCCATCTATTCTTCTCCTATTAATAATAATTTAATAAATTTATTGAATTATTGTTTTTGCATCTTTGGTTAAGACATCAATAAGGAAGTCCAAATCTTCTCTTAGAAGGAGAACTTGGACATATTGATTTGAGATCCAGCAATCCATTTGCTTATATTTATCCCAGCTTTCTTTTGCATGTTTTAATTGTTGGACAAAGTATTCCTTTTCGGTTTCATTCATGAGATAGATTGTAATTCTTCCAAGAGCATAGGTAAGGGCATAAGATTCATCTTGTAAAGATTTACGAATTTTCCATCTATCATTTTCTCCTATGAGAATGCTTTGTATAGCCATCTTATTGCTCCTTTTTTTAGATTTTAAATAGTATCTGTATCTTTCAAAAATTCAATTTTTGAAATTATTCCTGAATCAATTCTTCCATAGCTTTCAAGCAATAGCAAGAACTTTTCATCTTCTATTGAGTACCCGATAAGCTTATCTTTGAATCTGAAACCATCTGTAAGAATAACAATGCATTCTTTATTCAACTTTCCTTTTAATTCTTTATGTTTTATCATCATTTCTTATTATTATATCATACTTTTCTATTTTGTCAATACCAAAAAGTTGAAATTTTAGATCTTTATGATAAAATAAAAATAGAAAAAGTGGGAGGCAAAAATTGGATGTAAATGAAAGAAGAGCAAGATTTGTTTATGAAGTTTGCAGACTGCATGCTAAATATTTAGACTGTCCTATTAAACCTTCTTCTTGGGATGAAAGAGATCCCGAATTCAAGCAACAATTTATAGAGACAATTTCTAAGTTATGTTCTGGAGAAATCTCTTTTCCAGATCCTGAAATTGCTCATAAATCTTGGATGAAAAAATATTTGGAAATGGGATGGAGATATGGTAAAGAGTATGATCCTGAGAAAAAAATTCATCCCGATTTAGTTCCTTATGAAAAATTACATCCAAAAGAAAAAGTGAAAGATAAAGTTTTTCTAATAGCTGTAGAAATTGCTCGAAATTTTATTTGGTAAAAATACAAAATGACTAAAATTAAAACCTTTTAATCCTTTATGCATATTTCATTTCTCTGCTAACAATTGCAATACTGAAAAGCAAACTTTCCCTTGCAATGCTCATTGCAATATTAATTGGAATAATCTTTACCTTATTATCAAAAGAAAATCAAACTTCAATAAAGTAAACCTACAAAAATAATACCATAACAATAGCAAAAACTCCAAAAAATCTCTACCCCCAATAGCATCATCTCAATCAAAAATCAAAAAATAATCCAATGAGAAATTTTACCTTTTTAAAATTTCAAATGAACTAAAAAAGAAAAACCTCCTAAATTTAAATAAAAAGTAAAAAATGAATAAAATAAAACTAAAATAAAAATCAAAATAAGAAAGATAAGAACTTATATTCTAAAAATAATAAGTAAAAAGAAATCTTACTAAATAAATTTAGAAAAATCTGCCTCAACCTTTCCTTCTAATAATTACTTAAATCTTTCTTAATATTTCATATGTGTAAGATAAACTTATTAAACTTATTCTTCTCTATTTATCTTCTCTCTTAATAACTACTCTAAATCTCTTTTAATATTTCATATTCATAAAATAATTTACTAATTTCTTTCAATAACTACTCCTTTTATCTCTAATAACTACTCTAAATTCTTTTCAATATTTCATTCTCTTTACTCCGTAAGAAATGAAATATAGTATAAAATACCAAACTTCAAGGGATGATAATAAGAAGAAAAATCTATGATGATTTTATACAGAAGAGACATTGAAAGAAATGGAAAGTATGGTATAATAATAAGAAAAAAGAAGTAAGGAGGTGATGATATGATAGAAACATTGGAATTAATAGTGAAGTTAAGTTTTATTTCTGACATACTTGGAACAGCACCAAGTCCAGAATTATTAAAGAGAGACTTTTTTAAGACAATTGGAAAGAAAGCATTGAAGGATGCGAAGAAGTTAGAAGAAAAGACAGAAGGGTTATCGACTGAAGCTTATACTGAAGAAGATTATAAGGTATCAAAATCTTCTGAAGAAGAGAAGAATAATGAAATAACACAGATAACTTATTTCAGAAAGGATAATAAAGGAATTTATTTACCAAATTTTATGGTTAAGGGATTTCTTAAGGCTGCTGCTCAAGCTTTAAAAGAGCAAATTAATTTACCAAATCCAAGAGCAAAGATTGACAGATATGTTTTTATATTTCCTAACAAGGTTTATTTGTATAGGAATGGAAAAGTTCTTAGGAAGCATAAAGATGAGTATATTCGTCCAATAAGGGCAATGACACCGAAAGGAGAAAGAACTTCTTTGGTATCATCTGAGAGAATTGAAGCATCAGAAGATAATCCTATTACAACAGATGAGATTAGAATTGTATTAATTAAGAATAAGGAAATAAATTTAGAAAAATTGAAGAAGATGTTAGAGTATGGATTTTATTCTGGGATAAGTCAATTTAGGAGTGCTGGATTTGGTAGATTTAAGTGGAAATTGATTTCTCAAACTGAAGAGATAGAAGAAAGAAAAGAAGAGATTGGGAATAAGAATGAAAATGAAAATAATGAAAATAATAATGAAGTAAAGAAAAAGAAGATAAAAGTGAGAAAAGCAAATGAGAAGTAATGGAAGGGTTTTGTTTTGGGAACTATTGTTTAGTGAAGTAAAGGTTGTGTGTGGTGGTGTCAGGTGTTGGTTCAGAAATGTTATGAGTTGGATAGGTACTGTTATGGAGAAGTGGGAGGATGTGTCATAGAGTTTTGACTTTTTAGGTAAGGGAAAGGTAACATAATGTTTGGTTGTATGATGGTTTTGTTTCGTTAGGCAATGAGATGAGGATTTTGTAAAAAAGAAATATTGTTTTGTGTTGTTATGGTTATGTTAAGTAACATGTTTTTTAGTAATGGTTTTGTTTCGTATAGTTAGGTCCTGTTTTGGAGCTGTTTTGTATACTAATGTTTTGGTATTGTTAACTAACGATTAGTAATGGTAAAGTTAGAGGATGTTTTGTAGAGTAGAAGATAAGCATTGTTTTGTGCAGTAAGGTTTTGGCAATGTTATTTAATGTAGTGTTTTCTCTTGTTCTGAAGGTAGAGTTAAAGTTATGCTTTGTAATGAAAGGTTAAAGTTATGTTCAGTTTAATAGAGTAGCGTAAGGGTAGAAAATTAAAAAGGAGTTTGTAATGGCAGATTATGTAAATGTGAAAGAATGGTGTCCAGTATTAAATCCTTTTGATGAATTTTGTCATAAAGTGATAGAGAAATATGGAAATGGAGATTTTGAGAATTTACCTTGTATGAAATTATATTCAAAAGCAAAAACTCCATGTGTAAGAAGTGAAGGAAATAAAGATAAAAGCATAATGATTACAGGGCAATCTCCGGGCAAAAAAGAAGATGAAGCAGATAGACCTTTTATAGGTCCTTCAGGAAAGAAATTAGAAGAAGCTTTGAAAGATTTAGGATATAAAAGAGAAGATTTTTATATAACAAATGCAGTCAAATGTTATGGAGAAACAGATGAAATAACTCAAAGTATGATAAAAGTATGTTCCATTTCTATTCTAAGAAGGGAAATAAACTTAATCAAACCAAATATGATAATCTGTTTAGGAAGAATTGCATTTTTAGGAGTTCAGTATGCATTATTAGGAAAGATAAAAGAAGAATTTGAAAGAGGAAAAATCATAGAAATTGAAAGTCCTATTTTAGGAGAAAAGAAAAAAGTAAAAGTATGCATGACATATCATCCTTCTTACATTTTAAGAAATCCAAATTATGAGCCAGAATTCAAGAAAGATTTAAGTACCTTTCTGAAGGAAGGAGATGTAACAATAGAGTATGAAATTTTAGATACTTATGAAAAAATAAAAGATTTTGTTGATAATATAGTAAACAGTAAAGAAGAAGTTTATGCAGTAGTAGATTTGGAAACTTTCAGTAAAGATGTTCATGATCCTAATAACAAAATATTCTGCATTGGAATAGCTCTATCAGAAAAGAAAGCATTTATTATTCCTTTGAGACATTATGAAGCATTAAAGAGACAAATTATTAATTTCTTTATAGAAGGAGTTCAAGAAAAAATAATAGAAGAATTAAGAAGATTATTTTCTTATGAAAAATTAAAGATAATAGGACACAATTTTAAGTTTGATGCATTGGTTCTGTTGAGAGATTTAGGAGTAGATGTGATGGATAAAGTTTATGCTGATACATTAGTCTATCATCATTTATTGAAGGAAACTCCACCACATGATTTGAAAACATTGATTACTCTTTATACTCCTTTTTCAAATTATTATAAAGAAATGAAAGAAGTTTTTGTATCAAAGAAAGAGAAATGGTATCATTATGTTGATTTTAATGATTTGTATAGATATTGTGCTTATGATTGTTGCTCTAATTATTATCTCTGGAAAGAATTAGATAGAAGAATAAAGCAATTAGACTTGTGGCAAAAGAGTTTATCCAATAAAGTTAATAAACTGATAGAAGAACATAAAAAATTGAATAAGCCTTATATAACTCCTTATTATACTTACTTTCAAATAGGAAAGTTAAAAGAGTTAGAGATGGAACATTATAGAATTCTTTTTGAGATGGAAAAGAATGGATTACCTTTTTCAAGAAGCTATGTAGAGAACTTAAAAGAAGAAGTTCAATATAAAATGAAAGAAAAACAGAATGAATTAAGTAAATTAGCTGGGAAGATGATAAATTGGAATTCTTCTCAACAAATTTCTAAGTTATTTAAAGAATTGGGAATAGATTCTCCAAAGAAAACTCCTAAAGGAAATCCTTCTTATGATGAAGAAGCTCTAAAGATTTTAGCAGAAAATGGAGTAGAAATAGCTCAAAAATTACTTGAATATAGGAAATTGTTGAAGAATTATACTACTTATGTATTACTTTTGGACAATTATAGTTATAGATTAGTTCAAACAAAAGATGAAAATATTGTTAGGCTTTCATGTAATATTAATATTGCTGGAACTGAAACAGGAAGATTATCAACATCTAATCCAGCTTTTCATGGAATACCCAGAGATAATTTATATAGAAATATGGTTCAGGCAGAAGATGGCTGGTTAATAGTAAGTGCAGATTATTCTATGGCAGACTTAAGAATGCTTGCTGGTTATAGTAATTGCAAAAGTATGATAGAAGCATTTAACAGTGGAATTGATTTTCATACTTTAACAGCATCATTGATATTTAATAAAGATCCTGAAAACATAAATACAGAAGAAAGGTCAATAAGTAAAACTATAAATTTCTCTGTTGCTTATCTAACTTCAGCTTATGGATTAGCTCAAAGATTGAATATTTCAGTAAAAGAAGCTCAAGATTTTATAGATAGATGGTTTCAAGATAAACCAGAAATAAAATACTTTTTTAATGTTTTAATATCTCAATATGATAAGACAGAAGAAGGAAAGGAAGCTAAATTTGTGAATGTTTTTGGAAGAATGAGAAGAGTTCAAAGAATAAGAAAATATTATGAAGATAAGTTTACAGGAAAAAGAAAATTAAATCCTGAATATTCTCATACAATCCGTCAAATTGTAAATTTTTATCCTCAATCAACAGTAGCAGATGCATTGATGATAAGTCTTATCAGATTAAAGAAAAAGTTAATAGAAAAAGATTTAATTCCTTATTGTAGATTTCTCTTAACAATACATGATGCTTTATTATTAGAAGTAAAGAAAGAGAAAGTAGATGAAATATGTGAAGTAGTCAAGTGGGCAATGGAATTTCCTATTCCTTTTGCTAACTGTCAAATAGTAATTCCAGTTGATTTTACTATTGACAAAATGTGGAAGAAGGAATAAGATTGAAACTATATAATAAAGAGAAATTTTGTTTATTAAAACCTAAGATAAGAATTTTTTTGCCTAAATGCAGTCAAATATTTTCTTTTTATTAAATAAGACAACCCAAGTCTCCAGAGTATTATTTTCAACAACCCTTGCTCTGGAGACTCTTTTTAGTTATTTGAAAATCTATTAAATAGGAGTTTTATAATGAAGAAAGATGAAGCAAGAATAGTTCCTGAAGTTCATTTTTCTTTTAATGATCACCCATTTAGAAAACCTTCATTTGTATTATATTTTTGTGGTTGTCCTCATAAATGCAAAGGATGTCATTCTCAGGAACTGCAAAATCCTTATTCAGATCTATGTGAAACTATAACTGTTTTTAAGTTAAAGGAAGTTTTGAAGTATTATTTTGATAGTTATAATGGAAAGATAAATAGTATAGTTCTTTTAGGAGGAGATCCAGTTGTTTATACAGATTTTCTCATCAAACTTTTTTCAGAATTAAGGAAAGAAGTTAAGAATATTGAAGTAGTTCTTTATACTGGATACTTATTTGAAGAATTAAAAGAGGAACTGAAAGATTTAGTTGACATAATAATTGATGGAAAATATAGAGAAGATTTAAAGACAGGAAAGTTTCCTGCATCTTCAAATCAAAGAGTTTTTGTTAAAGAAAATTCAGAATGGAAAGATAAAACATATCTATTTTTAGGATAAAGCTTTGAAATTTTGTAGGAAGGAGGCTGTTATGTTTGGAATTGAATTGTTTTTCTCAAATACTTTATTTGGTAAAAGAGTTTATTCTTATTTTTTGAAAGAACATCCAAAGGTGTTGGAATATTGGAAAATACATCCTAAGAATTTTGATTTTAATAAGTTTCAAAAGAAATATTTTACAGTTGATTATATTCAAGATATTTCTGCAAATCCTTCAAGTAATGTGACAAATAAAAGCATTGCAAGATTTAAAGTTGAAATGATAACTCCGTTTATAAAATATCTAACATTTTCAACTTTATTTGAGAAAATGGTAGAAATGTATGGGATAAATGAAGCTACAGAATATTCAAAAATGTTATTAGATGGGACTTTTTATTTACATGATACAGCAGCTTATATAATGCCTTATTGTCTTGGAGTTGATTTTAGTAAACTATTATTAGAAGGAATGCCTTATGGTCAATTACATTCATTACCGCCTAAAAAGCCAAGAACTTTCATTAATCAAGTAAAGGAAGCAGTAGTTGAATTATCAAGTGAATTTGCAGGTGCTGTCGCATTTCCCAGTCTAATAGTTCTTTATACTTATGTTTATCTTAAATATTATGGTAAAGATTGCAAAATAGATAAGAAAGAAGTTGAAAATGATTTTCAGAATTTGGTTCATACTTTAAATAAGGAAATGCGAAATGGGATCGAATCAAGCTTTACAAATATATCTTTCTTTGATAAGTATATTTTAGATGAACTACTGACTTATATTTATTCTTATTTCACGAATGAGATAGGAGATAAAGAGTTATTTCTAAAAAAGATACAAGAAGTCCAGAAAATTGTAATGGAATTTTTATGCAAAGGAGATCCAATTACAAAAGCCCCTTACAGATTTCCTGTAATTACTTGTTTATCTGGTGATACGGACATTTTTATTTATGATATTACAGAGAAAAATTTAAAAAAAGACAAATTAGATAACATTTTTGGAGAATTACCTTTGGGTTGGAGCTCTTTACCAAGCAAATATCAGGTTTTTAATCAAGAAGGAAAATTGGTTAACCTTCTTAAGGTATATAAAGGAAAAGCAGAGAAAAAAGTTTTAAAAATTTTATTCAGAAATGGTTATTCACTAAAAGTAACAAAGGAGCATAAATTTGTAACAGAAGAAGGATTAAAATATGCTTATGAACTAAAAAGGGGAGATAAAGTTTTATTTCTTGATAAAAAGTTTAACTTTGAAGGGAATTTAAAAGAATTATTTGTTCCTGACTATTTAGATGAACCTTTTATTGAAGGTATTTTTGTTTCAAGTAAAAATAAAATTTATGAAAAATGTGGTGTTTCTGCTAATTGTTTTTGGCAATGGCAGATAAAAAGAAGATTTCCTTACTATGTTGTGAAACTTGCGGGGTATACAAAAGAAGACTTAAGAGGATATAGAGTAAAAGAAAAATTAGATAAAAAATCTATTCCAACTTTTATCAAAATAGATGAAGATTTTGGTAAGTTGTTAGGATTTTATTTGGCAGAAGGACATATAACAAAAGAAAGTGAAGTAGGTTTTTCTTTTAATATTGATGAACAAAAATATATTGAATTCATAAAAAATTATTTAGAGAATACTTTAGGGCTTCGCTGTATTATTAGATTTTTTGAAAATACAAAAGGTTGTCAGGTTATTACATATTCAAAAACTTTGGCCAAGCTTTTATTCAAGTTATGTGGCAAAGGAGCAAAAGAAAAAAGATTATCTTCAATTGTTTTTAATTTTCCTCAAAATGTTCTTAAATCTCTAATAAAAGCTTGGATTGATGGAGATGGTACAATTTATTATGCAGAAAAAGGGAATCCTCAAATAAAAGGGTTTACTTGTAATAAAGGTTTAGCTTATGATTTGCAAGCTATAGCAAAATTGATTGGAATAAATAGTACAGTAAGAAAATATAAAAATGATAGAAGTTTTACTAAAAAGGAAAATGCATTTTTGTACTGTTTTATAGTAGATAGGAAAGATAATAGCAAATTACAAGTGAAAAATACTAAAAAATTAAAGCCTGAAATTTTTAAAGGTGAAGGGTATATAGAAATTGAAAACATTGAAGAAGTAAATTACTCTGGGTTTGTATATGATTTGTGGGTGGATACAAAAGAACATTTATATGCTCTTCCAAGTGGAATTATTTCACATAATTGTAATTTTATCAAAGATAAGAAAACAGGAAAAATATTAGACAAAGAGTTTTTAGATTTAGTAGCTAAAAATAACACAAAAGGGCAAATGAATATTTATGTTTCTGATGATGCAAGAAAATATTCTATGTGCTGTAGAGTACTCAATGACATTGCCGCATTTAAATTTGATAGTTTTGGTAATGGCGGAGTCAATGTTGGAAGTTGTCGCGTTCTTACTATAAATCTCAATAGAATAGCTTTAGAAGTGTTAGAACCAATTGAAGAAAAAGATTTTGTTGTTGAATATAGAACTTTTTATTTACAAAAACTTGAAGAAAGAATGAGTATTGCAAAGAAAATTTTAGACAGTTTTAGAGAATGTATAAGAGACTTCATCAAGCAAGGTTGTTATAGGTTTTTCAATCTTGGCTGGTTTGATTTGGATAAACATTTTTATTCTACAATTGGTTTTATTGGATTATATGAAGCATTAAGAACTTTAGATGAAGATTTAAGAAGTAGCTTTGCAATAGATATTTTAGAAACAATGGATGATATGATTACAGAGTTTAATAAAAATGGAAAAATAAAATACAATTTAGAACAAGTTCCTGGAGAAAGTGCAGCAGGATTGCTTCCAAGTCTTGACAAATATTTTTATGGAGAAGAAAAAGTTCCTTATATTTTATATTCTAATCAGTTTGTTCCTTTATATGAAAGACACTCAATACTTGACAAGATAGAAATAGAAGGTAGATATTTCAAATATCTGTCTGGTGGTGGGATAAGTCACATAAATATATTACATGAAATGAAACCAGAAGAAGTTAAGTTTTTGATTGAATTATGTGTAGAAAAAGGAATAGAACATTTTGCATTAAATCCAGTTTATTCAATTTGTGAAAATGGACATTACTTATTAGGAAAATATGATGAATGTTATATTTGTGGAGCAAAAATAAAAGATCATTTAACAAGAGTAGTAGGTTTCTTTACTCCAGTTAGTGCTTGGAGTAAGCAAAGACGAGAATGGGAATTCTCAAGAAGAGTTTGGAATACTTTGAAAGGAGATATAGAAAGTGAAAAGAAATAAATGGAAAAGTTGGAGATATGATGCAAAATATAGCTCAGTGAGAAAAAAGATAAAAAGAAAAACAAATAAAAGGGAAAGATTTTTAGCAAAAGAACAAATTAAGAAAATACTAAATGAAATGGATTATTAAAAAGAATTTCAAAATCTATCTAAAATCCAGAAAGATTTAGGAATTGTTTCATTTGTTGAAATTTCACAATGAATAAATTTTTCTGAAATTCCTATCTGTTCAAATCCTACTTCTAATAGAGCTGAAATTATTAGAAATCTTGAAAAGTTATCAATACAAGCAATTTTGCAAGCCCTTCCTTCTAAATGTCCTTTTAATTTTAAATCAATAAAACTATTCAATCTTTTAGCATAACTTTCGCAAATATATCCTAATTTTATAACAAGTGGAAACTTAAGTAATTCTTGAGCTTTGTCTAACTTGTTTATTAGTTCAGGATGAGTATTGTTTCTTCCACAACAGGGACAAGCAAAATCTTCATACTTGAAGTGTTTCCACACTATTTAATCTAATTTTTGTTGAAGTTTTTCAATTTTATCATTAATGATTAGCCAAGCTTTGTAGGTTTCTCTTTTAAGAATTTCAGCTTTACATTGACCTAAATAATATCCTATAATTAGACAAACTAAACCTACAATAAGGTAAGACATTTTAACTTAAAGTATTTTTCAAAGTGATTGAATTCTTATTTTTTCAATTCTTTAATTTCCTTCTTAGCTTTTTCTACCAAATTTTTTGTTTCTTTTTTAACATCTTCTTTTATTTCTTCTAACTTTTCTTTTGTTTTTGTTTCTAATTCTTTTTTTACTTTTTGAACTTCTTCTCTCATTTTTTCATGTATTTCTTCTACCTTTTCTCTCACTTCTTTGTTCTTAAAATAAATAAGACAACCTATTACAATTAGTAAAGCAATTACGATAAGAGCTGCATAGTTTGTCATAGCTAACACCTCCTTCTTTTGTTATTATAAAGTTATCGCTACTCCTATCAAAATTCCTAAAGTTAAGAATAAGCTATTTTCTTTTATTTTATCATAAAAACTTTCTTTGTAAAGATGTTTATAAGCTTCATTTTGATAGTTAATAATTTCTTGTAAATTTTCAATAGTTTCTTTTGAAATTTGCAATTGCTTTTTCTGAAGCTCTATGATAACTTTCAAATATTCAATTTGTCTCTTTAATTCTTGATTTTCTTTTATAAGAACTTCAATTTGTTTATTCGTAATTCTGCATTGCTCTATTTCTACTACCATTCTCTTTGCAGTTTCTTCAGAAAAACAAATTATAGGTTCATTCTGTTTTTGAGAAAAAGCTAAAGATGGTAATAATAAAACAAAAATACTAATTAATAGGTTTATAACCCAACTTTTCAAATCTTTCCCTCAATTCTTTAGAAGTCCTTGGCAGTTCTATTTTTTCTTTGGTTAATTGTAGTCTTTTGTAAACTCTTTCATAATATAATATTTTCTCTTGAGCATTTTGATAAAGTTTCTTGTATTTTTCCATTTCTTTCTTATAGTTTTCTAAATTTTTTTCATACCATTTGATTTCCTTTTCAACTTTTCTATTGACTTCTTTTTCTATGTCTTTCATTTTCAATCTTAACTTTACAGAATCAATAATACTGATAATCAAAATGAAAAGGAAAATTAAGAACAAGAAATATAAAAAAAAGCTTGTATACTCCTTTAAGTTTTTAATTTTTTTACTTATCATAAAATGATCTTATAGAAATAATTATATCACTTTTTACCAAAAAGGAAATGCTAATTCTCTTTCAATTCTTTGTTTAGAACACAAAAGATTATTCCATTTTTGTCCATATTTATAAACTTTTTGACTATAAGTATAATTTATTTCACAAGCACTTTTCCATTGAATACATTTCCCATGCTTTTTCCAAACACAAACTTTTTTTCTTCTACAACAATTATAACAATCTTCCCATTTATCACTTTTTGCTCTTTTACATTCTATAATTACCCAATTTCCACCATTATACCTTTGATAAGTAACCCAAAGCTTTTTCAACCATTCTGGATTACTTCTCCATAACATTCCAATGTAATAAACTGCTGCTTCAATATGCTGTTTACTATAAGGTTTATCATAATCAGGAAATAAAGGTCTTAAATATTTGTCTAAAAATTTAGGGGTCAATTGAAAGTAGCCTATAGATCCATGTCCATCAGCAGACATTTTCCATTTACAATTTGTTTCAACCTTTGCTACCGCTATGTTATACCAAAAAGGAAAATTTTTATCAATATACCTTTCTGAAGCTTCTCTTACTGGTTCAATAAGAAAACTACATTTATCTTTTTTTGTTTCTGCTAAAGTTATTGTGAGAATGCCAAATATGAGTAAGGTAAGTCCGATTAGAATTAATAGAATATCAATAAAAGTTTTGAATAATTTGTTTTCCACTCTTTAACCCAATGCAATTACAATAGCATAAGCAAGCAATAGAATTAATGCATATATTTTTCTCCATTCTTCTTTTTCATTCCAGTTAATCATTCCAATCCTTGCCCTTCTTACAGCATACCAGACAAAAGTAAGCAAACCACATAAACCTACTTTTCTTCCAAGCATTGCAATGAATTCTTTTTGATCAAAAACAAATATATAACCTATTACAATACCTACTATTGCAAGAATAAGTTCTAAGTAGCTTCTTCTAATAGTTGTTAACATTTTTATTCTCCTTTTATAAATGCTTAATTTACTATTTGCTTTCCCAATTAATTATATCTGACTTAACTAAAATTTTATTTCTGATAACAGTTGTTCTTTTTCCTTCTGGAGAAGTAATTTCTACTTCTATGTCATAAGTCTTGTCTGGTTCTAATTGCCCTGTCTCTGTTTTATCAAAAAATATTTTGATTTTACCTGTATCGACTATTGAAATCTCATCATTGCTTCCACCAGTTACATTTGCACTTGCTTTCTTAATACTTACTCCATCCCCATATAATTCTGCTCTAATTTCATAATTAGATAAATCAAGTGGATTACCTTCACTATCTACAATGTTGCAAAGCAATTCTAATGTATCCCCACGATAAATTTCTATCATATCTAAACTCCTTTACATCTTTTAACTTTGTTTATTCCAATTTGCTTATAAGAAGTTACATATCCTTTTATTTTTATTTCCATCAAACTTGATTTGATTAAATAAGTTTTCATGTTACCAGATATTTTTTTGGAGATTATATTTGCTTTTAAAGGTAACATGAAAATATTTTCTTCCATTATTTCTTCTCCAAAAACTATCTTGCCTAAAAATAACATGGCTTATTCTTCTATACATTTATAATCTATAACATAACCATCATCATCATACTCAATACTTAAAGTATAAATTTTGATTGGATTAATATCATTTTCACAATCCTCTTTCGTATTGTAAATCTTAATTGTTGCTGAAGTCAATTTCTTTCTTCCTGCAACTATAGTATAAACAGTATTAAATAAGCGATAATTATGTTGAACTAATCCTAAAATAATTCTTATCATATTCTTAATATCATCTATATAACCCCCTAAAACAATTTTTCCATACTTGCTATAATTTCCATTACTCATTATCCAAAGATATTCTTCTTTTTGAGTAACTGTTTGACTAAAAAGATATTTGAAAACTCCTGTTGTTCCTATTTCAGTACAATTTGCACTATCTACTACTTTTGTATTGTCACTTAATCTATAAATATCAATAGTAACAGTATCTCCACTATTGAAAACTCCGAGTATATATGTTTGCTCTTCTTTACTATATCTCATAACAACACTTCTTCATCTATAGAAATATTTTCATGTTCCAACTTTATAGTCCAATCTATAGCTTTTTCAGGAATGAAGCTTTTTCTATATGGTTTTAATCCTTCTTTTACAATTTCCAAAGTCAAAGGAGCAAAATCTACTAACTCACTTCCATGATCTTGGTCATAATATCCTCTTGTTACTATCTGTTCTGGAATTTTACCATTCATGTCTGTTGTTTCTTCAAATACCAGATTTCCATCTTTGTCATGCATTCTTACTTTTGCATTACTGATTGGATTTCCTGCTTCATCTATAACTCTTAGGTTAAATGTGTATTGGCGATATACTTTTGCTGACGAGTCATAGAAATAACCCTTCCATTTCCAATCAGTATCTATGAAGTAAAGATTTCCTGCATAACTAACAAGATAAAAACTGTATTCTTCCTCTTTATCCGTAACTATATTCTTTATTACTGCAGATTCACTCCGATGATACCATGTAGTTACATAATCTACATCTGCAACACGAATATCCTCAGCAGCAGTAAATAAGCCTCTTAAACCATAATGGACTTGGGTATAGTATAAGCGATAAATATCTAATTGTGCAGGACTGCCCGAAAAATCTATATATTCAAAATTACAGTTCCATATTTTGATGTTTGCATTTATAGTGGGTTGAAAGAAAACTCTACCTCCAGCAGCAAGAGTTGTAGAATAAAGTTCAAGATAAGAATATTGTTCCATCTGAAGTATATAAGTGTTTGTCTCTTTCGCATATACAAAACAACCTCCCGATGTAGATTTTTTTTCAGAATTGAGCACTTTTCCAAGCCTAACATGTCCATATTTCTTAATATATAGAAATATATCTACACATTCATATATCATTTTATTCACATCTATAAGCCATGTCTCATTAGTTCCATCACCAATTTGCAATTTGCATCTAAATTCATATTGATTATCCCCTTGCTTACTCACTACGCCCCATCCATTTGAAACATCTGCTTGATAAATATCTTCAAAAGTATAAGGACTATCTTCTGTTCCTCCAACTACAGTTATTGTATTATCATCATAAGTTATCGGCATTGTCCTTTATCTTATAGGATAATTTTCATCTATTTCTTCTGCTTTATCTAAATCCAACTCTATACTTAAGTCTCCTATAACTATATCATTTACAATATATTGCTTTAGAGCATTAGG
>Ga0190366_1000099_pt1 | contig 17638 bp, 13 predicted proteins | sample 487218910_MG_FD_169990 | JGI IMG/M metagenome (GOLD analysis project Ga0190366, IMG submission 169990) | Hydrothermal vent microbial mat bacterial communities from Southern Trench, Guaymas Basin, Mexico - 4872-18-9-10_MG | ecosystem: Environmental > Aquatic > Marine > Hydrothermal vents >...
CGCAACCTTCCCAGCCTACTACGCCCTCTACGCAACCGCCTACATGCAAGAGTATGGGGCCACGGAGGAGGATCTCGCGAAGATAGCCGTCAAGAACCATTACTATGGCTCGCTGAATCCAAAGGCCCAATTCCAGAAGAAGATAACGGTAGAGGACGTCATGAATTCGAGATATATCGCTTGGCCTCTGAAGCTCTATGACTGCTCACCGATAACCGATGGGGCGGCCGCGGCGGTCGTGGCCTCCGAGGATCTAGCTCCGAGGCTAACGGATACGCCGATCTGGATCAAGGCTCAAGGAGTTGCGACTGGAACCGGGAACATGACTAGGAGGAGAGACTTCCTATCACTTGAGACCGCCGTCAAAGCCGCTGACCAAGCCTACAGGATGGCCGGGATCGATAGGATGAATCCCGTTAAGGAGTTCGACTTAGCCCTAGTCCACGACTGCTTCACGATAGCCGAGATAATGGCCTACGAGGATCTAGGATTCGTCGAGAGGGGTAGGGGATATCTCTTGGCTAGAGAGGAGCAGACCTACATAGGAGGGCTTATACCCGTGAACGTTGATGGGGGACTTAAGGCGAAGGGGCATCCAATAGGAGCCTCCGGCCTCGCAATGGTCTATGAGGGGGTTAGACAGCTTAGACAAGAGGTTGAGAGGAGCAGGCAGGCTCCGATAAAGAATGGCCAAGTCCTAATCCACAATGTCGGGGGAACGGGCCACTTCACCTACGTAACCATCCTAAGCTTAGAGAAGTAAACTCTTTAGAAGTCCATCGCATTATAGATCTCCGGCGGTAGTCCCGGGCACTGTTGGTCGAGATAATGTTTGCTGAGCCTTATCTGAGCTTTTAGAAGCCTCTTCATTTCGTTTAGGGAGAGGTAGGTTGTGGGCTTCAATTCCTTCAGCCTCTCATCCGGCAACCCCTCAACCCTCGCCGGCACCAGAACCTTCTCACCCCAGATTGGATGGGGCTCATACTCGACCGCGCCCCTACATGCCTGTAGGATGAATAGCTCGGTCTCCTCTATAGACGGAGATGTCCCGCCCACAGGAACTCTAACTCCGTTCTCGGTGTAGGAGAATATCGGCTCCGGAACCTCTACCTCCTCATCTCCAAGCCTCATCTTCCTCCACTCATACTTCGCGATTATCCTCCCAGTTGTATTGAACTGGTAGACATCTATTGGATCTCCTCTCTCAGCTCTCTTCTTCAACATCTTATAGAATCTGATGACGTGGGCTGTTGAGCTCACCCCCATAGTGAATGGGAGACAGTATCTGCTCACAAACCTAACCTTGCCCGCTATCTCCTTAGATTGAGCTGGATGGCCGATCGTCCTACCATCAGCCAAGACCTTGGCCGCGAAGGCTGGGTCAACTATCTTAACCCAAGCATAGTCCGTGAAGTATCCCGGGGTTAGGAAGATCGCGGTATTCAGCGGCCCACTAGACTCTATGTCTCCATTGAAGTATCCAGTATCCTCTAGATAGAAGACTGATCGAGCGTTCCTATTCTTCATCCCAAAGTATTGGTAGAGTTTTCCGGCTAGGGATGGGTTTCCATTCTCATCGAACTCTGTGTTCTCGTGTAGGGCTCTGGGAGACATGGACGCCCTCCAAATAGCTATCTGAGCCTTTGTAACCCCCTCGGTCTTCGTCCAAGAACCCTTCTCAGATCCAATCACCCTATCATCGAAGACGGCCACTATATCATCATTCTTTATCGCTTGGTCGCTGACATACTCTAATGGATTTATCCCAAACTCCCTCTGATATATTTCGGCATTTTCCCGCTCCCAGACATACATCCCATGGGTTGACTTCCCAGAACCCGTCAACCCCCATATACACATCACAACCCTCCTCTTCGATCCATCCTTGCATTTGACCGTGAACTCCCTTAAGGCTGCATGCTCCCCAGTTCCGCCAACCCTATATGCATGGAGGATCCAGTGGCTTAGGAAGGCCTTCTTGACCTCGCCTTGATACGATGAGCATGTGATTATCGTGTAGTTGTGGTTTGGGAATCTCAAGACTTTTAGGAGCTCATCCTTCCCGGGGATCCTCGGGTTTCCGAGATAATGTGGGATGCAGAAGACCTCTACATCGGGCTTCTCATCAGGCTTTCCCGGAAAGACCAATTGACTCCACCTATATGCTATATCTGGAAACTGTGGATCGCAGTATAGTCTACATCTCAGCTCGACCCTCGATCCGGGCTTGCCGACGATTCCATCGACCTTGATCAACGGTCCTTGGACTAGGATATGCTCTAAAACCCTAAGCATTAAGATCTTATGCTCATACCTTAATTCGTCGTCGCTGTTTATCACCACGGTTCCGGATGCTGATCTATGCCAGATGTTTGAGGCCCATCCCCAAGCCCCATTCCTATATCGGACTCCATAGAGCTTCGCTCGTTCGAATAGGTCGCTTGGATTGTCTAGGATCGGCTTTATCCCACAGCTCTCCTTCAACCTAATTATCCGCTTAAACGCCTCCCTAAACCCCTCGATAGTTATCTCATCGACCCTCGGAAGCACGGTCTCCGACTCCGCCTCAACCACGGCATCAATCTGCTACTACCTCCTAATATTAATTTTTTAGCCAGCTTATATAGAGATATTTATGAATTTTTCATTAAAAAACCATTTTTCCATCAAATTATAGATTTTTGCCACCATTGCCGAAAATCCTGTTCTAGATATTTAGCCTCTACCTAAAGAAACCTAGGCCCCCTCGACCTTGAAAAATTTTGGCTAGAATTTTAAGGCTCTTCATACTTATTCAACCTCTTCTTAGGCTTCTTCGGCATAAGCCCATGCGCGGCTATTATGCCGAGGCCGAGGCCTGCGGTTGATAGGGCGTAAGAGAGTAGTGAGAGGAAGAGGTTACTCGCTATGACCTTAATCACCATTAAGAAGGATAATATGAAGCCGATTAGGACGAATATGGCGCCGAGGACTATCTCCAAGAAGATTTCATCTCTCTCGGGCATAGAGCCAACAGCTCACCAAATGATCCCTCTCATACTCAATCTCAGGAGGCTCTTTTTCATCGCATAATCCTTTGATCTTGTGGACGCATCTCGGATGGAATCTACAACCCTTGGGTGGATCGATTAGGCTTGGAGGTTCTCCCGGGGGAAGCTCCCTGATGATGAATCTATTCCTAGCGTCTGGATCTGGGATCGCGGCGAGGAGGGCTTTAGAATATGGGTGCAGGGGATTCTTGAGAAGCTCTTTCACCGGAGCTTTCTCCACGATCTTTCCAGCATACATAACGAATATCCATTCTGAGAAGTAGCGTGTTGTGGAGAGGTCATGGGTGATGTAAATTATACTTATATCGTGTAGTTTTTGGAGCTTTTTGAGTAGTGTTAATATCTCGATTCTGACCGATGCATCTAACATCGACACGGGTTCATCAGCAATTATCAGCTTTGGGTTTAGGATCATCGCCCTCGCGATGACGACCCTTTGCTGTTGGCCCCCGCTCAGCATATGCGGATACTTGTTCAGGAAATCCTCGACTGGCGTCAACCTCACCTCCGTTAGAGCTTTGTAAATTCTCTCACGCCTCTCTCTCTTGTCCACCTTGTTTATGATCATCGGCTCTTCTAGAATTCGCTTGACGGTCATAAAGGGTGGTAGGGCCCCAAAAGGATCTTGCTGAACAAAACCTGTCTGCCTTCGATACCACTTCATTAGCTTCTTATCGGAATTCACGATCTCCCTACCATCGAAGATTATCTTTCCGCTGGTAGGCTCTTCAAGTCCTAGGATTGTCCTGCCGAGCGTGGTCTTCCCGCATCCGCTTTCCCCAACGAGCGATATGGCTTCTCCTCTTCTTAGGTCGAAGCTCACGCCATCTAGGGCCTTGACATAGACGGTCTTTCCAAAGATGCCCTTTCTAATGGAATACCATTTTCTGAGATCTCTCAAGGAGAGCAGTATCCTATCCTCCGTCACGCTACCACCTCACCTAGCATAGAGCCAACACCTGACGTAATTTCCATCTTTCAACGATACTAGAGGCGGTTCTTCCGAGCACTCCTCTATTCTGAAGGGACATCGATCAGCGAATCTACATCCTTTCGGGGGATTTATCAAGCTCACTGGAGCGCCGGGGATATACTCTGGTTGCTTGTCCTCTCTTAGGGATGGGACGCTTGCCATGAGCTTCTGCGAGTATGGGTGAAGGGGGGATTTATAGAAGCTTTCCGCGTCGTTTAACTCTACTATCTGCCCTCCATACATGACCGCCACCTTATCCGCGAGCTCGCTGGATATGCTCACGTCGTGGGTGATCAGTATGAATGTGAGATTAGACTCCCTCTTTATCCTCTTAAGCATGTTCATGATGCTGGCTTGAATTAAGACATCGAGCGCGGAGGTGGGTTCGTCCAATATCACTATCTCCGGATTCATTATCAACGCCATGGCTATGATCACCCTCTGCCTCATCCCACCGCTTAATTCAAATGGATATCTATCCATGAAGGCTTGGGGGATTCCGACTAGAGAGAACAATTCCCTAACTTTTTCGAGGGCTTCCTTCTTATCTACAGACTTGTGGATTAAAAGTGGTTCGGCGACCTGTTCACCTACTTTGACGACGGGGTTTAGCGAGTTTAATGCAGCTTGTGGAACCATGGAGATCCTTTGCCAGCGTATAGTCTTCCTAAACTCCTCATCGTTCAGTTCCATCAAGTCTAAGCCATCTAAATAGATATGTCCCTTGAAGAGCTCGACGTTCCTCGGCAGAAGCCTCATCAAACACTTGGCCAACGAGCTTTTCCCGCAGCCAGATTCGCCTATCAGCGCCAAACTCTCCGCCTTCTTCATGCTGAAGGATACGCCGTCAACCGCTTGAAGGGTGCCCATCCTTGTCCGATAATACAGATATAGGTCTTCTACTTTGAGGAAGCTCATACCTCCTTCAACCTCGGGTTGAATATCTTGTCTAGGGAGAGACCTAGGAGGGCAAATCCGAGAGCGGTTAAGATTAGCAGGAAGGATGGTTCAAGAACCCAATAGAAGTATCCCTTATAGAGGGCGCCTGCGGAGAACGCATCATCTATTATCTTACCCCACGTTGGGGCGACTGGATCTCCAAGCCCAAGTATCGCCAGCGCGGCCTCAAGGAAGACGAAGTCGGGGACCGAGAGCACTAGAGATGGGATTATTGTGGGCAGGATCTTGGGGATTATGTAAAGGAAGATTATTCGCAGGCCGCTCGCCCCATAGGATCTCGCCGCGTCGATATAAGGAAACTCCTTCACTTGGAGAAATACGGCTCTATAGGTTTTTACCCCGGAGCCGAAGATGCTCAACGCGACGATCACGAGGAGCATGGTCCATATATTAAGTTTATAGAATACGGCGATCATTATTAGAATCGGCAGGAATGGCAGAGTCATGTTTATCTCGGTGAGCCTCTGGAGGATGAAGTCGACGCGACCTCCGAACCAAGCGCTCGTTGCCGCAATGATCATCTGTAGCACGGCTATGGAGAGGGCGGCGGTCATCCCGAAGGATAGCGCTATCGGCGTCCCCCATAGGAGCGCTATCATTAAATCTCTTCTGAGGTGGTCGGTTCCCGCCATCCCGTGAACTTTCCCATATACTACTAGCTTCACGTTTACATCCGAATCTTTCTCAAATAACATTCCCTCAATTGCCATGCGATACTTCCCTTTCAACGGGGAGACGGTTTCTTTTTTCAGAATAGATTTATCCTCTTTTGCGAATAGCGCTATCTCGGTAGTTATTCCATACTCTGGTTCTTCTCCAAGCTTCTCTCGTATACGGTTTATGAACATCTTCACCAGCTCTTCATCATTTGAGATATAGTAGGCGCCTTTCTCGCTGAGCGTGAGATCTTTCAGTTTGAATTTTTCTCCATTCGGCTTCACCCAATAAACCGTTAACTGTGGGGGTGTGCTCGTGAATTTTGAAGAGTAGAATAGGTTTATCTCACTGGGAAAGTCATCATAGTTGTAGTTGAATGTAAGCTCCATTATCACCTTACTCATAGTCTTTCCGAAGGGCACGACGATTTTCGTAACTCCTCTCTGTTTCTCGGCCGTATCCAAGATTATCGTCTCCGGAAGCTTCTTTGGCAGGAATAAATTCATCCACGATGGAAGAGCATTTCGCGGATTATCGAGCCAGATGCCTTTCCCGGCCTGCCAGAGATATATGGCCCGCTCATAGGGTATAGTGGTTATGGTGTAGATCGAGATTCCGACCAAGATGAGAATGATCGCTATACCTGCCACTGCGGATTTATAGTGGAAGAGGTCTTTGAGAAACTGCTTTGCACGGCGTGGGAGGCTCGCTTCACGTCACCCCCAATCTTACGCGTGGATCTACTATGGCGTACACTATGTCGAGCACGAAGACTGTGATCGCCAGCAGGTAGGCGTAGATCACCACCGATCCTATTATCACGGGGGAGTCGAGCATGATCGCGGCCATGTATAGGAGGGTTCCTAGCCCAGGCCAGTTGAATACCCTCTCGGTGATCACGGCTCCCATCCAGGAGCTTATGAGGGTGAGGGAGAGATCCGTTATTATCGGAGGCAAGGTTGGCTTCAAGATATATCGCCGCTCTATTATCCTCGGAGGAAGCCCCTTAGCCTCCGCCATCTCAACGTAGTCCTCCTGCGAGAACATCAGGAAGAAGGTTCTACGTATATAGGTTTGTATGAAGGTGTATGCCACCAGCCAAGAGAGGACCGGTAGGATCATATGCTTTAAGACGCTTAGAGCGTAATGAAATGGATCTTTGGGCGGGGGCACGTCCACGAACCCGCCATAGGGGAGGATGTGGAGGGTGGCGGCGAATATCAATATCAGGAATATCCCATAGAACCAGCCCGGTATGGATGAGAAGGGTGAGAGGGCGACTATAAGCTTATCGAGCTTACTCCCATATTTTCTCGACGCATAGAGCCCGAGGGTGATCGAGATAAAGAAGAGAATTAGGTTTATGCTGGTGAATAGGAGGATGGTTGCGGGAAGTCTCTCTAAAATTATGTTTCGCACGAGCCTCGATCCGGTATCGCTCGTAAGGTATAGAGATCTCCCGAGATCTAGGGTTAGCGCCTTCACCAAATACTGGTGGCTCCTGAGTATAAAGGGGGTATCCAATCCGAGGCGCTTTATCTCCTGCTGGTAAAGTCCTTCGATCAATTCTGCCTTCTTGCTGGGGGGCAGGTTTTTGTACGCGGGATTTTGGTTTACTGATACGCCTATCTGGAAGCGGATCTCGCTCTTTATTATCTGATCCACGTAACCCCCCATATTAGCTATGAGGATCGTTATATAGACGGCCACAACTACGACCGCGAAGAGACATATCCCTCTCAGCGCGACGTATCGCAGCATCCGCTTATGTTCACGTTTCAGCGTGGTCTCACCCCGATTTTCTCCAAGCGACTCTATCCGTAATAAAAAAGTCCTAGATCTCCGCAATAAAAATCTTCATCAACCCTTAAATAAAAAAGGGGGGTTTAGAAGGTCTACTTCCGCCTTCTCACTAGGGCTACTGCTGCGATCGCTATGGCTATTATGGAGATGACTATTGAGATTATCAGCATGGTGTTCAACGTCGAGAGCTGGCCCTTCAGAGATTCGACATCCGCCTCGAGGGAGCTTACCGCGTCCTTCAGAGGCTCTATACCCGCCTTCGCCCTCGCCTCAACCTCACCGAGCTTTCCACTGAGATAGTCCTCTAGGCCGAGCGCCGTGAAGGAGGCCTCTTTTATGACTGGGATGCTGACGAGTTTCGAGGTCACAGCTACGAGGAGCTTAGTCGAACCCGGTGGGAGCGCTGAGGTATCGGCTGCGCTGAGTCCGACAGACCATAATCCATCCTCGACCGCCTTCGCCATGCCGACGGCCGTCACTCTGCCCTTAGCATCCACGATTATGTATTTCACGGAATCGATATCGGAGATCTTATATGGCTTGCCTTTGAAGGTTACCTTTACATTGAAGGCGGACCCCAATCCAGAGATGACGTTGCTAGGGCCTTCGACCACCACTTCAGGTATCTTAGGCTCCCCGAATATCATCCATTTATCGGCGGTATCCGGATATTCCCTATTCGCCTTTATCGTGATTACGTGTGCGGTCGCGTCGACGCTATCTAGATAGAATGGGCCGTCTCCGATCCAGAAGTGCCCCTTCTCCTCATACCACTTCTTAAGAGCCTCGTATCTGGCTACAACTTCGTCTTCCGTGACATATTTTCCGAGCACCTCCCTATACGGTATGTACCTTGACGTGATGGACTCGTCGAGCATCTTCTTTAAGGTCTTTAGGGTCGCTCCGGTTATGTAGTTCAGTCTCTCGACTCCGAGCTTATCGGCCTTCGCGGCTGTGAAGGCAGCTAGCCCCTTCTCCTCGGCGAGGAGGCCTATCGTTATCATGTGCCAAGGTGCAGGCCCGAAGCCCGCCGATGGATAGAACCATGAAGCTACGTCGGCGGCTATCCACTCGGCGTCCGGGTAGACGTTGTCCGTATAGAGCTCTAGGACGAGCGGTTTCTCGCTCACTATCTTGAATCCCTTGAAGTACTCCTTGAATGCCTTAAATGTCTCGAGGTAGGATTCGTCGAAGACCGCGCTGGCGTTGTCGGCCCTATCAAAGGTTACTATATAGTTGAATATGAAGTCGGCGAGCGAGATCTTCGTGCCATCATGCCACTTGTGCTCAAATAGATCATCTCTGAAGTGTAAGACCACCTTGGCCTTGGCCGTGAGACCCTCTGGAGCGGTCAGTATCTTACGCCCCTTAGCGTCCCAGCCATACCATGCGTCGGTTGGAACCTCTATCTTGTCAACGAACTTGAGAGAGAGCCAGTCAAGCGTCTTGGTCACGGGGATTCCGCGCTTGACGTAGACCTCAGCCTTCACGACCTTTAGAGGCCAGTAGAGGCCGGTGTATGGGTCGGGCATCAGCGGAGGATCATAGGTTGCTCGATAGATCATCGTGTCATAGACCCAGTTGCTTCCGCCGAGCGGGTTCCAGGGCTCGATCGGGATCTTGGCCTGTGTTACTATCTTCACAGTTCCCCCGACCTTCCCCTCGAATCTCAGCGTGTATGGCCAGAGCCTGGCGCCATAGAATCCTCCAGCTAGGTCATATGCCTGTTTCACTTCCTTCCTCGCAACCCATGCGGTGAGACTATTCACAAGCCATACTCTGACCGAGTCCTTCATCGATAGTTCAAGGGCCTTGGCCATGAGCTCGTTTCTCTCCTCCCAAGATGCATAATCCTTCTTCGCCAGTCTCATAGCGACCTCATCGAACTCTGGAGCAGGCTTATACGCTTGCCAAAGCGGGACGGGTAACCCTCGAGGCGTGTAGAAGAAGTCGAAGTTATCCGACTGATCTCTGGCTATAGCTGTCGTCACCCATCCTCCAGTATAGATGTGCCACTTGCCCTCGGCTGGGTCTCCGAAAAGCCAGAGTGGGGCGGCCTCCTTGCTCGTCTTATACATCCTCTCTACCGTGAACCCGAGCTTTTCAAGCTGCGATGCGACATAGTCTCCTATCTCCTTCCTCTCATCCTCAGTCCTTATGATGAACTTTATCGTGACGGGCTTACCCTTGTACTGCCACTTACCGTTAACTAGCTCGGCGCCAAGCTTCTTCATCTCCTCGGTGATGATCGCCTTAGCCTTCTCGAAGTTGTAGCTGTACTTTAGCTCAAGCTTCTTCGCAACATCTATGAGCCGCGCATAGTCTGGGAAGGACGGGGTTATGGCGAGATATCTCGGGACGGCTAAGCCCCCGCATAGCTCGTCTGCAATATACTTTCTATCCACGAGATAGTTCATAGCCTCCCTTATCCTCGGACTCCAGAATGGATTCAGCTCTCCGGTTGCCGGGAACTCGGGTCCCACCGGGTTGAAGGTGAGCTCGTTATATGAGCCGTAGGACATTGCGTACCAGAGATTTGGCGACGCCTTGACCTTCTTGAAGAGCTCTGGATCGGTTAGACCATAGTAGTATAGGTGTGCTTCTCCAGCCTCCAGCATGCTAACAGCCGTCGCATCATCAGCTACCGAGGAAAAGACAACTTCATCGACCCAAGGCCCTCTTGGCGCCTCCTGAGCGGCGGTCGGCAAGCTCATCATTGGGATTATCAGCATGAATGCTACAAGAATCGAAAGTATTAGGAAAACCCTTCCATTTTTCATGCCTTAACCTCCGAATTGTTATTCTTTTTGTGCAAGCATCATTAAAAAGCTTTTTCCCGAGATACGTCAATTTTTCCGCGCATTTCTCGAAATCTTGGTGGGAGATCCTCGCCTCCGCTAAAAAAGCCCAATCTGTTCGACTCTAAAACGCTGATACTTGAATCATTATAGATCTTTATGTGCTCAATATAGGTGGCAGGCGACATAATGTCCCGGCTTAACCTCGATTAAAGTGGGTTCCTGTCTCGAACATATCTCCCTCGCATACTTACATCTTGGGTGGAACCTGCATCCTGATGGTGGATTTGCTGGGCTCGGAGGCTCTCCACCCAAGATTATCCTCTCTCTTTTAGCCTCTGGATCGGGTATCGGTATCGCCGAGAATAGCGCTTGAGTATATGGATGGAGTGGATTGTTGAATAGTTCCCTTGGATCCGCGATCTCAACTATCTTTCCGAGATACATGACAGCAACCCTATCGCTTATCGCCTCGATCATCGAGAGGTCATGGCTTATGAATAGATAGGTTAATCCCATCTTTCTTTGAAGCTCCTTGAAGAGGTCTAGGAGGGATGCTCTAACAGAGACATCCACGGATGATGTGGGTTCATCTAGGACTATGAACTTTGGATGGGTTATCAGGGCTCTGGCTATCGCTATCCTCTGCTTCTGTCCACCGCTGAACTCGTGTGGATACCTGTAGAGATGCTCTCTCGCCAATCCAACTCTCTCAAGTATTTGGAGCACCCTCTCCTCAGCTTCCCTCCCCCTCGCCAATCCTTGAACCACCAGCGGCTCGGCGACGATATCCTTGACGAGCATCCTTGGGTTCAGGGATGTTGATGGATTTTGGTAAACTATCTGCATATATCTTCTAAGATTCTTAAGCTTTTTACCCTTAACCGAACTTATGTCGTAGTCGTTCATCCGCTCTCCTATCCTAGGGTTATCCGGCAATTCCCCCCTCGGATCGAACAGTATTTTTCCACTTGTTGGATCGAGTAGCCTTATCAAGGTCTTGCCTAGGGTTGTCTTCCCGCATCCGGATTCTCCCACGAGTCCAAAGGTTTCCCCAGTCTTTATCGTGAATGTTACTCCGTCAACGGCCTTTACATCTCCTATCTTTCTCCTGAACACCCCTCCAACTATCGGGAAATACTTTCTTAGGTTAATTGCCGCCACTATGCTCCCCACGGTCTTCACCCCCATAGAGGTGACATGCTACGTAATGCTCCTCGCTTACCCTCTTAAGCTCCGGAACCTCCTCCCTACATTTAGGCATGGCATATGGGCATCTTGGATGGAATCTACATCCAGGTGGTGGGTTGACGAGGTTTGGAACGGTTCCGGGGATCGACTTGAAGGTTGCGCCGGGCCTCGGTATGGCCTCCAATAAAGCCTTCGTATATGGGTGGAGCGGCCTCTTGAAGAGCTCTATCACCGGGGCTACCTCGACCACGTTTCCAGCATACATGACCGCGACTCTATCGCTTATCTCTGCGATGACTCCCATGTCATGGGTTATGTAGATTATCGAGGCTCCAAACCTCTCCTTAAGCCTCCTGATTAGATCCAGGATCTGGGCCTGAACCGTCACATCTAGGCTGGTCGTCGGCTCATCTGCCAATAGGAGTAGAGGTGAGCATGCGAGAGCTATCGCTATCACGATCCTCTGTTGCATTCCACCGCTAAGTTCATGTGGGTATGAGTCCACAACTCTCTCGGGATCCGGGATCTCCATCAACCTCAATAACTCGACTATCTCCTCTCTCACGACTTGATTAAGCTTCTTCGAGATAATCTTACCTATTATTGGAAGCCTCTTGACAAGCCTCAGTTTAAACGAGTCGGGATTTCTCTTCATCTCATTATACGCCCATAGCTGGAGTCTCGTCGAGAACCCTTCATTCCCATTCTTCACATCCTCCCTCAAAGATTTGATAGCTCTATCGAGCATCTCAGGTAATCTATGGGAGAGGATCGCTTCAGCGACCTGATCCCCTACCGTGTAAAGTGGGTCGAGGGCCGCATTAGGCTCTTGGAAGATCATCGAGATCTCCTTACCCCTAAGCCTTATCAACTGTTCCTCACTTAGCTTGAGGATGTCGTCTATCGATCCATTAAGTCTCCTGAATAGGATGCTCCCTCCCTCAACCCTGCCGGGTGGAGGGGTTAATGCTAGGATCGTTAGGGCTGTGACCGATTTCCCGCTTCCAGTCTCTCCGACTATTCCGAGGGTTTCACCCCTCCTGAGGTTTAGCTTGGCTTTCTCCACGGCCTTAACTATCCCCTCATAGGTGTAGAATCTCACGATCAGGTCTTTGACCCTGAGCTGTTCATCGGGGCTTAAGATCTCCTCCATCCTCATCACCTCCTCCTAATCATGGGATCCATCACATCCCTCAACGCATCCCCAAGCAGATTCCAGCCCATTACGAAGAGGAATAGGAATAGACCTGGAATCGTGTAGACATACCAGTAGGCGAATGGATCTCCTGGCTTACCTGTTATCCAATTTCTTGAGAGGGAGATGAGCTGACCCCAGTCCGCATACCCCTCAGGCGCTCCGAGTCCTAGGAAGCTTAAGGCCGCAACGACTAAGACCACCGACCCTATATCTAAGGATGCCATTATCAGTAGCGGGTATATCGCGTTAGGCAAGATATGCTTGACGATTACCCTAAAGTCTGAGCATCCTATGGCTTTGGCCGCCTCGACGAAGTCCTCCGACTTAATCCTAAGAAACTCTCCTCTAATAAGCCTAGCGTATCCAGGCCACCAGACCAAGACCATCGCTAGGGTTACGCTGTCTAGTCCGGGACCGAATGCGACTACTAGGGCCATCGCCAGGATCAATCCCGGGAATGCAAAGATTATGTCTGTGACTCTCATCAAGATCTCGTCTATTATCCCACCATAATATCCCGCAATCCCTCCAATCACTATTCCTATCAGGGCGCTGACGGCGATTATTAACACGCCTATCCTGTATGCTGCTCTGGTCCCCCAGATCACTCCATAGTAGAGGTCGTATTGACCTTGAGTTAAGCCGAATGGATGCTCTGAGCTCGGGGGCTTCGGGATCGGGGAGTAGCCGTATCTCGGGATCATATATGGATCTCTTCCAGGTCTCGGAGGGGCGAGGACTGGAGCGGCTATCGCGATTATCGTGAAGAAGATCACTATCGCCAATCCTACGATCGAGAGCGGGGTCTCCCTCATCCTCCTGAGAATGAACTTCAACTCCTTTATCCGAGGACTCTCCTTGAGGGAAGGTCTTTCAAGTATGGCTCATCACCCCAACCTAATCCTGGGATCTATGTATGCGTATAGGATGTCCACTATTAGGTTCGCTATGACGAAGACCATGCCGGCGAATAACGCGAACCCCAGAACCGCTGGTATATCGAGCTGAGTTGCGGCGTGAGCAGCCCAGTAGCCTATTCCCTTGAACTCGAAGACGGTCTCGGTTATCACCATCCCCGACAGCATCCCAGCCGTCAATAGGCCTGAGATGGTCACGACCGAGATTAAGGCGTTTCTGGTTGCATGCTTATCTATGACGGTCTTCCACTTCAATCCCCTCGCCCTCGCAGCTATCACGTAGGTCTTATTCAATTGCTCGAGCATGCTCGACCTCATTATCCTCATCAATAAAGCCATGTTGATTATGACGAGGGTCGTGACCGGGAGGACGAGATGGCTTAAAGCGTCGAGTAGAACGGCTCCATTAAGGTTTAAGATAGCATCTATCGTGTATAGGCCCGTATAGACCTTAAACTTCCCAGATAGGACTAGATTCTCGGCCCAGGTGCTCAGCCTTCCAGGCGAGAATATCCCGAGACCGCCATAGAAGATGGCGAGGAGCATTATTCCGAGCCAGAAGGACGGTAGGGACCAGCCTATAATGGCCATAATCCTCGTGGCATGATCTATTGCCGTATCCTTCTTGACGGCGGCGAGCTTTCCAAGGGTGATTCCGATGATTATTGTTAAGGGGGCTGCATATAGGGCCAGCTCGGCCGTCGCTGGGAAGTGGGTTAAGAGGGCGTCGAGGACTGGCATGTGGATGGATTGAGACCAGCCGAGATTTCCGTGCAGGACCTGATCTAGCCACCTAAAGTATTGTATATACACGGGCTGATCTAGACCATATTTGCGGATTATACCTTCTATGTTCTTCGCCTGCCTCGGATCCCTGATATATAGTGATGCTCTCATATATGGGTCGAATAACTGGGTTATGGCGAATATTAGGAGAGTTACACCTATGAGTACAGGTATCATTAAGAGCAGCCTTCTGACCACGTAGGTTCTCATACTTGTGCTCAAGAGTCTCCAGAGATCCGCTCGGAAGCCCTATCTAATTAACCTTACTAAAACAGAAAAAAGAGGAGAGTTTTTCATTAAGTTAGGTTGGGGTCACATAGCCTTGCCAGGCGGCGAAGGTTCCCTTTGAATGCATGTATGGGTGGACGAAGTTGTGCGGGTCTGGGTAGTCGGCGAGCCAGCCGATGATGAAGACTGGTAGCTGTTTCTTGACCATGGCCTTCAGATAGATGGGCCACTCGACGGCTCTCACGTGAACCTTGAACTTCGGGTTCAGACTCTCAAGATTCTCCTTCAGCATCTCGGCCGCTGTCTTACGGAGCTCGTTCCCGGTGTTATATAATACCTCAATATAGAATCCCTTCTCCCAGACTTGGCCTCCCCACGCCTTCTTGAAGTATTCCTTCGCCTTATTGGGGTCGAACTTGTAAACCTTCTGCTCTGGGTTGAAGTATGGCAATCCCTCGACGATCGGCCCGGGCACGTGCTTTCCTTCTCCAAGTAACGCGTCCTTAATCAATTTATCGTAGTCTATCGAGTATGCAAAGGCCAGTCTAACATTTATGTCGCTGAAGAAGTTCGGCGGTATACCCTTTCCGTCAAGCTTTCCGCTCCCGATATATGGGCTCTTCGGATCTATCTTGAAGGTGAAGAAGATCGCGGTGTTCGTGAGGGTTGGTAGGTCCTTGACAACTCGTATCCCCTTGGCTCCTTCAAGCTCCTTTATATGCATCCTCGGAACGTAGACTACATCGGCGTCTCCCCTCAGGAACATGAGTTTTCTTGTTGACCACTCATCGACCTTCTTCACTATCGCCCTCTTGAGCTTCGCCGGCCCTTGGAAGTAGTCGTCGAACCTCACGATGGAGACCTGTTTTCCATGTTCCCACTTCTCCAGCATGAATGGCCCAGATCCGCAGTCGGTCTCCTGAAGCTCGGGCGTCTCGGGGTTATGATATTTCTTGAAGACCTCAACCCAATTCTCCTTGGTCCCAGGCCATGCCCCGGCCTTAACGGCGCACTCCTTGTCGATTATGCTCGCCCATGTCTGGCTCCAGATCTGGAGGAATGTCGTGGTTGGGAATGGCTTGGCTAGGTGGAAGATCACATTATTTCCTTTAACCTCAACAGCGTCATCTATCATTTTCCCAATCTTCTCTGCATCGGCTGGAACCGAGAGGTTTCCAAGCTCGCTGAGAGAGTCAACTCCAAGTAACGGCTCCAACAGCATCCAGACCGGGCCTCCATCCCTCTCTTGAATCATCGCCCTCTCAAACGAATACTCGACATCTTCAGGAGTTATCTCACCGCCAGCGTGGGTCTTTATCCCCTTCCTTATCGGGAAGATTATCGTTAACCCATTATCTTTTACAAGCCCGTTCTCGACGGATGGAACCTTCTCGGAGATCATTGGAACAAATTTATCGACATGCTCCCTATCGAAGAAGATCAAGGTGTCGTAGATGTTGAAGATTATCTCAGCGCTCGCTGTGTCGTATGCCCAGGCGGGGTCGAGGGTCTCAGGCTCGCCTATGGTCGCCTCTATGAAGGTGTCGGGGTTCTTAGCGTCGGGCGTCTTCGACAGAACATAGAAGTATAGCCCGGGATAGATTGGATTATAGTACCATCCCTGAACCCACGTTCTCTCATAGTGTCGGCCGAGCCCCTGATAGAGGACCACGCTCGGGACATCCTCATAGTAGATCTTCTGTAGCTCATAGTAGATGTCCTTCCTCTTCTCGGGCTCTATAGTCCTTATCCCCTTCTCGACGAGCTTATCAACCTTAGGATTCTTAATGTAGAATTTGACGGTTGGAGTTGGACGTGGACCTATTATCCCAGGAACTTGGGTGACGACGTAGACCCCCGCGATCACGGCAACAATCACAACCACCGCTATGACTATTGCAGCGGTCTTACTTATCGCAGACATCCTTCTCATGGTTGCAATATCTGTTAAATAACTCATTTAAAAATCTTTGGATCTATACGGCCGAAAAATTGAAAGTTAAGACCGTTATCAGCGCCAGGATTAAGGGAATAGGGAGACCCGGCAAAATCTTAGACCTCCTCAAAAGCATCAGAACAATTGTATACCCTATTAAGATCATGATAGATGCCATTATTCCATGGATGATTCCATAGTTCCAGATTATGGCGGAGATTGTGAGGGAGTAGAAGAAGAGGTCTCCAAGCCCTATGACCAGATCGCCCACCTCGACCGCCAACCCCTTGAGTATTGGGGCGTCTTGCTTGGTTAGGTGGGAGAGGTGTCCCTTATAGACTGCGAGGATGTCGTAGATTGAGATGGCGGCCACGAGGATTAAGAAGGTCCAATAAGGTATGCTCATCCCTATGACTCCTCCAGCTCCAGAGGCGATATAGGATGCGGCGAAGGACATGGAGATCTCCCCTTCTCTAAATATTAGAAGATATGTTATTATCGTCGCGGTGGCCGATGCTAGGGGTATCCAGAGGTTGAAGATCCATGGATTTAGGGTTAGGGATAGGTTTAGGAGGTGGAGGGTTGTTATGCTGAATGAGACGAGCCAAGCGAGGCATGCTACCAAAATCCTTAAAATTCTAGGTTTTCTGCTCGCGATATAGAGTATGATTATGCTTGACACGGCTATCAACCCGATCACTATCAAGGTGTTTAGGTATGGCGCTGGGCTCGAGAGGGCTTGAGCGGGCGGAGCTGTTGGAGAAGGCTCTTCAACCGGAGTTATGATCGGCTTCGGGAAGACTATTCCCGCACGCCCGGTGAGGAGCACGCAGATCCAAGTCATGATGATCGATAGGGCGACTGGGAGATGGGTCTTCGGGGTTATCTTCAACCTCCTAGCGTCCTCCTCGCCCATATCTATCTTCTCCACCAAAACTCTCCCTCACCTATAATAGATTTTTCCAGCCAAGATCCGCGGCTAAGATCAATATAAGACCTTGCCCCTGAATTTTCGGTGGATTGATGGTTGAAGTATAGGCTGATGGATCTCCTCGCATGCCCCATGTGTAAACACTTCCCACTGAAGCTCATAGTGTTCGAGGAGACTGGGATAGAAAAACCTGAAAGGATCAGAAAATGC
>Ga0190366_1000101_pt1 | contig 17325 bp, 16 predicted proteins | sample 487218910_MG_FD_169990 | JGI IMG/M metagenome (GOLD analysis project Ga0190366, IMG submission 169990) | Hydrothermal vent microbial mat bacterial communities from Southern Trench, Guaymas Basin, Mexico - 4872-18-9-10_MG | ecosystem: Environmental > Aquatic > Marine > Hydrothermal vents >...
GCCACCTGGTGGTGGAGAGTTCTAAATATAAAGATTATAAAGGGGGACTTAAGTCCCCCTTTATTTTTTGAAAAAAAACTTCTCAATTTATAAAAAAATCAAATAAACTTTTTTAATTGTCTGTTTAAGTCTTTTATAAATTTGTCTTGTTTTAATACAAAAGATGGATTATATTTTAATTTAAAATAAAAGAAAAAAATCATGAAATTAATAAAAATTTTATTTTTAATTTATTTAATATTTATATTTATTTATTCTTTAAATGCTTCAGAAATAAATATAACTGCAAATAAAATGGAAGTATTTGAAAGTGAAGGTGTAGTTATGTTTACAGGAAAGGTTTTTGGAGTTAGAGAAGACTTTAAAGTTTGGTGTGATAGAATGTATGTATATTATACCACTACTCAAGAAGGAAAGAAGAAAATAAATAAAATAATTGCTTTAGGAAGGGTAATCATAGAAAAAGGAAAATGGAAAGCTTATGCAGGTAAAGCTGTTTATTTTAAAAATCAAGAAAAACTGGTATTAGAAGAAACTCCTAAAGTTTGGCATGATAAAAATTTAGTAGAAGGAGACATTGTAATCATATATTTTAATGAAGACAAAAGTGAAGTTTTGGCTAAAAATCAAGGCAGAGTAAGAGCAAGTGTTTATTTTAGATAAAGTATTTTATGTTAAAGGCTAAAAACTTAAAAAAGTGTTTTAAGAATAAAATGGTAATTAAGAATATATCTTTAGAAATTAAAGAAAGTGAAATTGTAGGGCTTTTGGGTCCTAATGGAGCAGGTAAAACGACCTGTTTTTATATTATTACAGGTTTTTTAAAACCAGATAAAGGTGAAATAATTTTAGGCAATGAACCAATTACTCATTTGGATGTAGCTCAGAGGGCTAAAAAAGGAATAATTTATTTACCTCAGGAATCATCAGTATTTAGGAAACTTACTGTAGCAGAAAATTTTAAGATTGTATTGGAAAGACTAAAAAATAATTTAAAAAAGATGAAAGAAAAATTAGAATATTATATAGAACTTTTTAACCTGAAGGATATATTAAATCAAAAGACATATACTCTTTCTGGAGGGCAAAAAAGAAAAGTTGAAATAGTAAGAGCACTTTTAATAGAACCTCATTTTATTCTTTTAGATGAACCTTTTGCAGGAATAGATCCTATTGGTATAGCTCAATTAAAAGAAATTCTTAAAAACTTAAAAAAAGACGGTATCGGGATATTGATTTCTGATCATAATGTAAGAGATACTCTTAAGATTTGTGATAGAAGTTATGTAATAGCTGAAGGGGAAATTATAGGTCAGGGCTCTCCACAAGAGCTTTTAGAAAATTCTTTGGTAAAAGAGAAGTTTTTAGGTGAAAAATTTGCTATTTAAAATTAAAAAATGATAGAGCTTAAAAATGAATTAAGATTAACACCTCAATTAATACTTACTCCTCAGCTTAAATTAATTTTAAAAATATTACAATTAAATACTATAGAACTGCATGATTTTTTACTCCAAGAAGCCCAAACCAATCCCTTTTTAGAATTAGAATATAGAGATCTTCCAGAAAATATTCCTATACAAGAAAATTTAGAAGAAATCAAATTAAACGAAGAAATTAATTTTGAAGAAGAATTGATAGAAAAAAAATTTCATTTAGTTGAAAGTGTGCCAGATGAGGAATGGAATTGGGAAAGAACTCTTAAAGCAGAAGAAAAACTTACAGATTATCTTTTATGGCAAATAAATTTAAAAGAGCTTACCCATTTAGAAAAAAACATAGCTTATTACATTATAGGAAATTTAGATAATAAAGGTTATTTAAATATATCCTTGGACAAAATCTCAAAAGAGTTCGGTGTTTCTTTAGAAAAGATAGAAAAGGTAAGAAATATTATAAAATTTCTTGATCCTGTTGGAATAGCATCGTTGGATTTAAAAGAATGTTTACTTACCCAGCTTCAATTCATGGGTTATGATGAAGAATCTTTACCTTATATTTTAGTAGATAAACATTTGAAAGAAATACCTCAAGGAATAGAGTATTTTAAAAATTCTTATGGATATAACGAAAAAGAGGTAGAAGAAGCTTTAGAAATAATTAAACAATTAGAGCCTTATCCTGCCAGAAATTATTTTAATGAAATTCCTTTTTATATAGAACCTGATCTAATTTTTTATAAAGAAGAAAATGAATGGAAAGTAGAAGTAGTAAAAGAAGGTCCATTTATGATAAAATTAAACAAACATTATAAAAATTTTCTAAAAAAAAGAAAAGAATTTGGTAATAATCCCAAAGTTAAACAATTTCTTAAACAAAAACTTAAAGACGCTGAAAATCTTTTAAAAGCTTTAGATAGTAGATATTCAAATCTTTATAAAGTTGGTTCTACTATTTTAAAATATCAGAAAGATTTTTTAGAAAAGGGAATAAAATTTTTGAAACCTTTAACTCTTAAGGATATTGCTGAAGAAACACAATTACATGAGTCTACAGTTAGTAGAATTATTGCACATAAATATGTTCAAACTCCTGAAGGAATATTTCCTCTAAAATTTTTCTTTTCTTCTGGATATGAAAGTATAAAAGGAGAAAAATTATCATCTAAAGCAGTAAAAGACTATATTAAAGAAATTATAGAAAATGAAAATCCCACTAAACCTTTTAGTGATAGCACAATAGCTAAAATATTAAAAGAAAAATATGGGATAAATATCGCAAGACGCACTGTCACTAAATATAGGGAAGAACTACAAATCCCTTCTATAAGGGAAAGAAAACTTTCTAAAAAATAATAAAAAGGAGGGAGAAATTTATGATAAATTTTCACTTTACCTTTAAAGGGATCGATTCATCAGATGCTATTAAGAAATATGCTGAAAAAAAATTTAAAAAATTTGAGAAATATTTTTTTGGTCCTATTAGTGTTCAAGTAGTGTTTAAGAGAGAAAAATTTAGAGAGATAGTAGAAGTAATTTTAACCGGAGATGGAGAACAAATAATTGCTAAAGAAGAAACTCCTGATATTTATGAAGGCATAGATTTAGCCTATGAAACCTTGGAAAAACAAATAAAGAAATTTAAAGAAAAAAGAAAAGAATTTAGAAAAACTAAAAATATAGAAGAAATGTCCTCTGAAGCAGAAGAAAAATATATAATAAAAACAGTAGAAATCACTCCAATGTCTACTCAAGAGGCTTTAGAATGGTTTGAGAAAAATAAAGACAGTTTTATGCTTTTTTATAACACTGACTATGAAAAAGTTTGCTTAATTTATTCAGAAGGGGAGAAGTCAATAATTATTGTTCCAGAGCTTTCTTAGATTAATAAAGATGAATATAGTTATAATTACAGGTCTTTCTGGATCTGGTAAGAGCACTGCTTTAAAAGCTTTTGAAGATTTAGGATATTTGTGCATTGATAATTTTCCTATAAGACTCTTTTTACAGTTTTTAAAAGAAGTTGAGGAAAGTTTAGAAAATAAAAATATAGCTTTAGTAATGGATATAAGAGATAAACATTTTTTAAAAGAGTATCCTGAAGTTTTTAAAAAACTTAAAAAACAGGGCTATAATTTTGAAATACTTTTTTTAGATGCCAAAGCTGATGTAATTGTTACCAGATTTAATCAAACAAGAAGAATACATCCTCTGATGAAAGAAGGTGTTACTGGACTTGAAGAAGCTATAAAAAAAGAAAATGAACTTTTAGTTGATTTAAAAGAAATAGCAAATTTGATAATAGATACCTCAAATTTTAATGTTCATCAATTAAGAAATGAAATATTTAGACTTTATAAAAAAAGGAAAACCTTGAAGGATTTAATTTTACATTTTATAGCTTTTGGTTATAAATATGGAATTCCTTATGAGGCAAGTTTTTTATTTGATGTAAGATTTTTACCTAATCCTTATTTCGTTCCTTTTTTAAGACCTTTAAGTGGAAAAGAGGAAGAAATCAAGAAATATTTGTTAAGTTTTTCTGAAACTTTAAAATTTATAAAATGTTTAGAATCTTTTTTAGAATGGTTAATACCATTTTACTATAAAGAAAACAGACAATATTTAACTGTGGGAATTGGATGCACAGGTGGAAGACATAGATCTCCAGCTATTATAGAAATTTTAGCTCAAAGATTAAAAAATAAATATCCTGAGATTGAAATAGTAACAACTTATAGAGATATTGAAAAGGATGTTTAGTATAAATGATGGTAGAGAAGAAGACTTACAATTTATTTTAGAATTAGAAAAAGAATTATTTTTAGGGGAAGCTTGGTCTTATTTTCAACTTTTAAAAGAGTTTAAAAATAAATTTTCTAAAATTTGGGTTTTAAAAGAAAAAAAGAAAATAATTGGATATTTGATTTTTAGAAAAATTGAACCTGAGATTGAAATTTTAAGGATAGGAATAAAAAAAGAATATCAGAAGAAAAAAGCAGGTACTCAACTTATGGAAAAATTGATAAAACTTGCCAAGGAAAAAAAGATAGAGAAAATATTTTTAGAAGTAAAAGTTTCTAATTTACCTGCTTATAATTTCTATAAAAAATTAGGATTTAAAGAGCTTTATGAAAGAAAAAACTATTATATTAAGGAACCTGGAATAGTAATGGTAAAAGAAATTTAAAAAATATTTTAAAAATCTGATGATAAAAATAGGAATTAATGGTTTTGGAAGAATTGGTAGAGCGATTCTAAGAGCAAAGTTTAAATATTCAGATTTTAAAAATTTTGAAATAGTAGCTATTAATGATCTTTCTTCTCCTGAGATGTTAGCTTATTTATTTAAATATGATTCGGTATTTGGGAAGTTATCTCATAAAATAAAAGTAGAGAAAAATTATATAATAATAAATGAAAAAAAGATAAAAATATTTCAAGAGCCAGATCCTGAAAAAATTCCGTGGAAAGAAGAAGAAATAAATTATGTAATAGAAGCAACAGGAAGATTTACAGATGGAGAAGTGGCAAGAAAACACCTCTTAGGAGGAGTTAAAAGAGTAATTATTTCTGCACCCGCTATAAATGAAGATATTACTATAGTTATGGGAGTAAATGAAGAATTATATGACCCTCTCAAACATTTTATTATTTCTGCATCTTCTTGTATTTCTAACTCAGCTGCCCCTGTGTTAAATTTTTTAATGAAATATTATGAAATAGAAAAATGTTATTTAACCAGTGTTCATGCTTATACTAATACCCAAAAACTTCTTGATATGGTTCATCCTAAGGATTTTAGGAGAGCAAGAGCAGCAGCACTAAATATAGTTCCTATAAATATAGATTTTCAGACTATTATAAAAATTATACCAACTCTTAAAGGTAAAATCGAAGGAATCTGTATAAGAGTTCCTGTTCCTGATACATCTTTAAATGATTTTGTTATTTTAATAAAAGAAGAAACTACTCCTATAGAAATTAATAAGCTTTTTAAAGAAAATCAAAATAAATATCTTAAATATACTGAAGAACCTATAGTTTCTTGTGATATTATTGGAGAACCTTATAGCGGTATTATTGATGGATTGGCAACCAAAGTAATAGATAAAAATTTAATAAAAATATTAGTTTGGTATGATAACGAATGGAGCTATGCTGTAAGAATTTTAGATTTGATAAATTATATAGCAAAAAAAGAGATTTAGTCGCTATGGAAAGGTTTACTTCTAAAGCTTTATTAGCTAATTTAAGTCTTACTTTTGTAGAGGAAGTCCAATATGAACCTAAATATAATGTTTTTTTGGAAATTTTTTCTAATTTCCCAGCTTTAAGAAACCAAATAAAAATTTTATTAAGAGAAGTTTTTCATCCATATAAAAACAATTATATAGTTTTAGAGGAATTTAGAAGCTTTTTTTTAAAAAATATTTCTCTTCTTCTTAATCATCCTTTAAGAATACAGGGATATTGGTTAACCTTTGATATTTTATTTAAATTTTTTGGAGAGGAAAAGAGTTTAAATATTAAAACTGCTGAGACTATCTTCTCTATTTTAGATAAAACAGTTGATACAATAGACAAAAATATTTTTCAAGAAATTGCTTCTATTCTTCAAGAAATTTTAAAGGCTATAACTAATCTTCCAGAAGATTATTTTTTAAATTTTTTGGAAAACTATTATTCTTTTAAAAAATTAATATTTAAATTTACAAATTTTCCATTATCTTCAGAATTAAAAGAGACTTGCAGATCTTTACTTATAAGATCTTATATACTCACTTATAATCTTTGGAAAAAATGGGTAGAAAAAGATATAGATAAATTAGATCTTCCATTTATAAAAGAAGAAAATTTTATTCTAAGAAGTGCTTATTTTGATGAATTAATTAAAAAATTAAATACTTCTTATCTTACATTAGAAGATTTATTAAAATTTCCAGATCATCTGGAGTTATTAAAAAATCTTAAAAATTTTATCCATTTTATCAATGCTTTAGATGATTCAACTTTTTCAGAAGAAAAAAAGATTCTCTTCTTATTTGAGCTTATAGAGACTCCAATTTTAAGGCTTATTCACGAAGAGTTAATAAGAGAAGTTAATAATAATCTTATCTTTTTAATTGATTCTAAACCTTCTCAAAATTTAGATGAATTTTTAATTAAATTTTTTAAAATTTTAAAAGAAAGACTTCATCTTTATCCATGGACAGCTTTAGAGTGTATAAAAAATATAGGGATATGCATTTTAAATAAAAAGGATGTTTATTTAATTGAAGTTCTTACAAATGAAATTATAAAATTTGGTTTTCAACCTCCTCAAATTAAAGGAATTGATGTCAATTGGAAAATTAAGCAAAACACTAATCATCTTTTAAATATTAAAGTTTGGTTAGATATATTTAAAGTAAATCCAGAATGGTGTAGCAGTTTACTTTCTGCTTTAATATTAAATTTAAAATTATATGGAATATCTATTAGAGATACAGATCTTTTTCAAAAAGAAATAACACATCTTTTAAATTCTCCTATAAAACCTGTTTATAATTTAGTTAAACAATTTTGTAAAATTTTACCTATTTATTATAACGAAATAGGTGCAGAAGGATTAATTAGAGATCTCTCTACAGAAGTAGATGAAATATTTCAAAGGAAAGATAGTTTAATTCACTTTTTAAGAAAATTTGTTCATATAGAAAATTCAAGCTTAGCAGTAGAATTTATTAAAGATATTTTAAATTACTGGTTGACCTTAGAAGGTAGATTTATTAAAAAGTATTTACCTGAGGAAATTTATGAAAAGGTGGTTAATTATGAAAGGGAATATCATTTAAAGATGCAAAAATTGTTAAAGTCTTTAATGGAGAGTTTTCAACAAGAAAGCTTGGATTTCCTTTTGAATGAAAATTTAGTCCGAATAAAAGAGTATATAGATAATATAGAATTTGAAAAAACTTATAAAGAGAAACTTTATTTAATTATATACCTTTATAAATTGGAATATCAAAAATATTATGGTGTTTTAGAAGACATAGATACATTTTTAGCTCAATACTCAGCAGATGAATTTTCTTTTCTTTCTGAATTGAAAGGTTTATTAATTAACAAAAAAATGGATACTGAAAAAAAGATAGATAAATTATTAGAATGGTTAAAAGATTTAAAAGAAAATATAATTTTGTCTCCTAAAAGATTTACACCAATTGAACAAATTCTGATTAAAAGACATATAGCAGTTGATATACCCTCTATGTATGGAAGATATAAGGAGAAAAAATTTGATGCTATTGGTTTAACATTTAGAATTGAATATTTAATTGATAATTTATTTGAAAAGCTGATTGATAATTTTGATCTTCGTTTTGTTACTAAGGCATCTTTTTTAAAAATTTTAAAAATTTTAAGTCTATTTAGAAAAGCTTTATATATAGATGGGATATTTTCTCAAAAGTTTGATACCTATTTAAATCTTTTAGAAAGTTCAGTTAAAAGTTATCCTCTTTCTTATAAACAATATTTGGATATCTTTAGAGGTTTAATAGATGGGGTTCAACATATTATAAAGGCTTATTATGTAAGCCCCTTTTTAAAAGTATTTCCTTTAGTTTTTGAAGCTCTTAATTTTGAAGACATCTTAGATAAATATAAAAGATGTCTTAAAAATTTACATAATAAAAAAGAAGCTTATTTTTGTATAAGTGAGATTGTTATTAGAGAAATTATAAATAGTGCATTTGTTTTAAAATATCTGGATAGATTTCTGAAAAAAATATATCATGTTCTTTCTTCTTATGCAGAAAAAATTGATATAGAAGATTTGAATTTATTAATGAGTTATGATCCAAGAAGAACTGTATCTTTTATTCATAAACCTAATTATTTAGTTAATGATTTGATTTATTTAGGAAATAAAGGATATAATCTTACAATTATTGCTAAGGAAGGAAATTCTAATGTAAAAATACCTTATGGATTTATTTTAACTACTGAGATTTTTAGGTGTTATAGATTAATAAAAAAGTATAAAGAATTATGGGAAGATTATGAATTTAAAATAAGAGAGCATATAAAAATTTTAGAAAAATTAACAAATAAAAAATTTGGTGACAAAAGAAATCCTTTACTTCTTAGTATAAGAAGTGGATCAGCACTTTCAATGCCTGGTATGATGAGCACTATCCTAAATGTAGGTGTAAATGTAGAAATAATAGAAGGATTAGCAGAGATTAGTAAAAATCCTTGGTTTGCATGGGATACATATAGAAGATTTATTCAAAGCTGGGCAATGTCTTATGGAATTCCCCGAGATTTTTTTAATAATTTAATGAGAGAGCACAAGAAAAGATATAAAGTAAAGAAAAAGAAAGAATTTGCTGGAGAACAAATGAAGGAGTTAGCACTTATATATAAAAAATCTGTAGAAAAATTAGGTGTTTCTTTAGTAGATGACCCTTGGGAACAACTTTTTAGAGGTATAGAACTTATTTTGAATTCTTGGCACAATTATAAAGCTAATGCATATAGAGAAATTATGCAACTTTCTGAAGAATGGGGGACTGCTGTAATAGTGCAACAAATGGTATTTGGGAATAAAATACCTTCTTCAGGGACAGGTGTGACTTTAACTACCTCTCCTGTAGGTAAATTTTCAAGAATTATTTTATGGGGAGATTATACACCTTATAATCAGGGAGAAGATATTGTATCTGGATTAGTTAATGCCTATCCTATTTCTTTAGAACAAAGAAAAATAGAAAATAGAGAAGGACCTTCTCTTGAAGAGGCATTCCCAGAAATTTATAAATCACTTTTAAATTTTGCTTATTATTTAGTCTATGAAAAAGGATGGGGACATCAAGAAATTGAATTTACATTTGAAAGTAAAAATCCAGAAGATCTTTATATCCTCCAGGTAAGAGATATTATTTTAAGAGAAGAAAGAGACATTCCATTTTTTGATAAAAAATTATTAGAACAGTTAGAATGTATAGGAAAGGGTATAGGTGTTTCAGGGGGGCTTATTTCTGGAAGAATTGTATTTACTTTAGAAGATATTTTTAAATTTAAATCCACTAATGATCCTTTGATTTTGTTAAGATATGATACAGTTCCAGATAATATTAAAGAAATAGCTTTAGTAAATGGTATATTAACTGCCAGGGGTGGACAAACTTCACATGCTGCTATTGTAGCCTCAAGACTTGGTAAAGTATGTGTAGTTGGGTGTGAAAATTTAAATATCAACGAACTTAAAAAAGAAGCTAAGATTAATGGATATGTTTTAAAATTAGGAGATTGGATTACTTTAAATGGTATAAGTGGACAAATTTTTAAAGGGAAAATAGAAGAATTGACTAAAAAATTTTATTAGTAAAAAATTTAAAAGGGGGTGAGTGATGAAATTAGGTATAAATGGTTTTGGAAGGATAGGTAAATTAACACTTTGGCATCATGTGGCAAGAAAATATTTTAATGAAATAGTAGTTAATGTAGGAAGAGAAGTAGGAACTTCCTTTTCTGATATTGCAAATTATATAGAAAAAGATAGTACTTATGGATGGTTACCAGTTTATCTTTATGGTCATAAAGGAAAAAGGGTTATAGAAAATCTTAATGAAAAAGAAGGAACTATGTATATAGATGGAGTTAAAGTAAAAATTTTAAGGGAAACAAGAAATCCTAAAGATATTAATTGGAGAAAAGAAGGAGTAAGATTGGTGGTAGAATCTTCTGGTAAATTTAGAGATCCCAATGCAGATCCAGAAAATCCTAAAGGTTCTGTAAGAGGGCATCTTTTAGCAGGAGCAGAAAAAGTAATAGTTTCTGCACCATTTAAAATAAAGGACAAAGAAAAAGGCATTCCAGAAGATGCAATAACTATAGTTTATGGAATTAATGAGGATATGTATCAACCTAACAAACATAATATTATCTCTTCAGCTTCTTGTACAACTACTTGTTTAGCTTTTATGGTTAAACCTTTATTAGATTACTTTGGTCCAGATAGAATACTTTCAGCTTCTATGGTTACAGTTCATGCAGTTACAAGTTCTCAAGTAGTTTTAGATAGGCTTCCTAAAGAAGGGAAAAAAGATTTGAGAAGAATGAGAAGTATTTTTAATAACATTATTTTAACTACCACAGGTGCAGCTGAAGCCTTAGGGCTTGTTATACCAGAGATGCAGAGAATTGGTTTTATGGCAGAAAGTGTAAGAGTGCCTTTAAATACAGGGAGTCTTATCATTCTTACAGTAAATATTCAGGATGAAAGTATGGAAAATCGTATAAATAGAGATATAATTAACAAAATATATGAAGAAGCAGCAAATACAAAATATAAAGACTTTCTTATCTTTTCTATGGAACAAAATGTATCTTCAGACATTATAGGATATCCAGGAGCAGCAGCTATTATCGAAGGAACTGAAACCCATACCAGAACAGCCTTAGCTAAGGTTGATATTTGTAAAGCTCTTCCTGAAGTTGGTAAAACTGTTTCTACTCATGTAGAAATTCCTATTACTCAGGTTGTGGTTTATGGATGGTATGATAATGAACTTGGTTCCTATACCAATTTAATGGGAAATTTAACTGTATTTGTTGCTGAGAAGATGATATAATTTATGAGAAGAAGAAAGGGAAGGGAAATAGCTTTACAAATTCTTTATCAAAAAGAAATAGCACAAATTCCTATTAAAGAGGCTATTAAAAATTATAAAGAACATTTTAATGTAAAAAACGAAGAAGCATTTAAATTTGGAGAAGAATTAGCTAATGGAGTAGCAGAAAATTTAAATTTCATAGATGAAATAATCAAAAAATATACACCTTCTTGGCCTTTAGAAAGATTAAATCTCACAGATAAAAATATCCTTAGATTAGCAATTTATGAAATGTTTTTCAGACCAGATATTCCAGAAATTGTTTCTATAAATGAAGCCATAGAATTGTCTAAGCTTTATGGGACTGATGATTCACCAGCTTTTATAAATGGAGTTTTAGATAGTATTTACAAAAAAGAAATTAAAAGATGAGAAAAATTAAAATTATTACTATAGATGGTCCTGCTTCTTCTGGTAAAACAACCATTGCTAAAATGCTTGCTCAGAAATTAAACTTACCTTTATTAGAATCTGGTAGCCTATATAGATTAATAACTTATCTTTTATTAAATTCAAAAAAACCTTTAGAATTTTATTTAAAAGATAAAAAAGCTTTGATTCAATATTTAAAAAAAATCTTTACAGAAATAAAAATAGACCTTATTCCATCTGGAACATTTATTTATTGGAAAGGAAAATTATTAAAAGAAGAATTAAGAAATAAAGAAGTAGAAAATATGGTATCTAAAGTTTCTGCAATTAAAGAAATTAGAGAATTTTTAACTGAATTTATGAGAAACCTTGGAAAAAAGAATAACTTAATTACTGAAGGAAGAGACATGGGGAGTGTGGTTTTTCCTTATGCAGATTTAAAAATTTTTTTAACTGCTAATGAAGAAATAAGAGCTCAAAGAAGATTTAAAGAAAAAGCAGAAAAAGAAAATATAAAAAAAGAGGTTTTATATAGAGAAGTGGTGAATAATATTAAATTTAGGGATAAATTAGATAGTCAGAGAGAAATAGCACCTTTAATTATTCCTGAAGGAGCTTATATTATAGATACTTCATATTTAACTCCTGAGGAGGTTTTGGAAAAAATTTTAAAAATAATAAGAAACTAAAAATGAAAAAAACAAAAAGAAATATTTTTAGTATAGAAGAATTTATTAAAAGAGAAAAAGCTAAAGCAAGAAAACTTAAAAATACTAGATGGTGGAGAAGGCAAGTAGAAAGAGGTATATGTTATTATTGTGGAAGGAAAGTTGATCCTGAAGAGCTTACTATGGATCATAAAATTCCTTTATCTCGTGGTGGGACTTCAGATAGGATTAACATAGTTCCTGCCTGCAAAGAATGTAATAACAAAAAAAAATATTTACTTCCTTGGGAATGGGAAGAGTATTTAAAATTTTTGAAAAATAAATAGAGGAAAGGATTATGTGTGGGATAATAGGATATATAGGAGAAAGACAAGTTCTTCCTGTTCTTTTAGAAGGTTTAAGAAGATTAGAATATAGAGGATATGATTCTGCAGGGGTAGTATTTTTAGAAAATAAAAAAATAAAAGTAATAAAAGTAAAAGGAAGAGTATTTAATTTAGCAGAGAAAGTTTTTAATAAACTTCCTCAAAATCCTGGAGCTCCGGGTCTTGGTCATACCAGATGGGCTACTCATGGAGAACCTTCAGATGAAAATGCTCATCCTCATCTGGACTGTCAAGAAAAACTTGCTGTTGTGCATAATGGAATTATTGAAAATTATTATGAATTAAAAAAAGAACTTTTAAAAAAAGGACATAAATTTAGTTCTGCAACTGATACAGAAGTAATTGTTCATTTGGTAGAGGATTATGTAAATCAAGGTTTAGATTTGAGATCAGCCTTTTTTTCTGCTTTGAAAAAATTAAAAGGAGCCTATGCAATAGGTCTTATTTCTAAAGAAAATCCTGATTTTATAATGGTTGCCAGGAACCAAAGTCCAGTTGTTATAGGAATAGGAGAAAAAGAAAATTTTTTAGCATCAGATATTCCTGCTTTACTTCCATTTACTAAAAATATTCTATTTTTAAATGATGGAGAGATTGCCATATTATATAAAGATAAAGTTGAAATTTATGATTTGGAAGGAAATAAAATAGAAAAAAATCCTATAGTAATTTCCTGGGATCTTGCTTCAGCAGAAAAAGGGGGTTTTCCTCATTTTATGTTAAAAGAAATTTATGATCAACCAGATGCTATAAAACATACACTCTTAGGGAGAATAGATTTAGATAATCAAGAAATAGATTTTTTAAAGGAAGGACTCGAAAAGAAATTTTTTGAAAATATAGAAAAAATTTTTATAGTTGCTTGTGGAACATCTTACCATGCAGGATTAGTAGGTAAATATTTAATAGAAAAAAATTTGAAAATTCCAGTAGAAGTTGATTTTGCATCTGAATTTCGTTATAGATCTCCTTTAATTGATTCTAAAACCTTATTTATAGCTGTCTCTCAATCAGGAGAAACTGCAGATACAATAGCTGGATTAAGATTAGCTAAAAAATTGGGTGCTAAAATTCTTTCTATTTGTAATGTTTTGGGAAGCACCATTGCCAGAGAGAGTGATATAGTGCTTTATACTCAAGCTGGTCCTGAAATAAGTGTTGCTTCAACTAAAGCCTTTGTAAGCCAGGTTTTAATTTTTATACTTCTTACTTTTTATTTAAAAAAACTTTTTTATAATAAAAACGATAATAAAGAAAAGATAAAAGCTCTTATAAAACTTCCTCATATTCTTAAAGAGTTTACAGAAAAAGTTCATTCAAAAATAAAAAAAATAGCTCAAAAATGGTATCATATTGAAAATTGTCTTTATTTAGGTAGAAATATTTTATATCCTATAGCACTTGAAGGAGCATTAAAATTGAAAGAAATAGCTTACATACATGCTGAGGGTTATGCAGCAGGAGAAATGAAACACGGTCCCATAGCTTTGATAGAAGAAAATGTGCCTACAGTAGTTCTTTCTGCCAAAGAGACTGGTATAATTTATGAAAAAACTCTTTCAAATGCTGAAGAAGTAAAATCAAGAAGAGGTCCTATTATAGCTTTTGTTTCAGAAGCTTCTGAAGAATTTAATAAAATTGCTGAAGACTATATAGAAATTCCCTTGACCTTTTATGAGTTTTTGCCTATATTTTATGTAATTCCTTTACAGCTCTTTGCTTATGAAATGGCGACTTTAAGAGGTTGTGATGTGGATAAACCTCGCAATCTTGCAAAAAGTGTTACAGTAGAATAGGAGGTAAATTATGAAAAAACATATGATAGAAGTTTTGAATTTTTTGCTAAATTAGTTCAAGAAGGTAAAGTATAAGTGGATAGCAAGATTTTAGCTGAAGAAATAATTAATCTTTTGGAATCAAAAAAAGCTGAAGAAATAACATTAATTGATGTAAGAAAGAAGATAGATTATGCAGATTTTTTTATAATTTGTAGTGCTCATTCTACAAAACATACTCAAGGACTTTGTGAATTTATAATTTCTGAGATGGAAAAATTAAGTATTAAACCTCTTGGTATAGAAGGTTTGGAATTAGGGCAATGGATTGTAATAGATTATGATACAGTAATAGTTCATATATTTTATGAACCAGTTAGAAGAGTTTATGCTCTTGAAGAACTGTGGGGTGATCTTTCTTCTCAGGAGAAACAAAAAAAGAGTGGAGATTTGCAAATTCTTTCTTTTCAAGAATAAATAACTTATTTTCAATAGTTTCTATTAGTAAATCTAAATTAATACCTTTTTTAGCAGAAATAGGGATAGCATTATATTTAGAAACTAAATTTTTTAACCATAAAGATGAAAAATTTTCTTTATTTTCAAGAAGATCTATTTTGTTAAATACTAAAATTTTTGGAAGACCAATAAGTTCCATTTCTTCAAGAATTTGATCCACAGTCTCTATATGATTTTCAAAATTAGGATGAGAAATATCTACTATATGTAAAAGGAGATCTGCAGAATAAAGTTCTTCCAAAGTAGCTTTAAAAGCCTTTTTAAGATCTTCAGGAAGATCTCTTATAAATCCTACAGTATCTGTAAGAAGAAAAATTTTTCCATTTTTAGTTTTTACTAATTTAGTAACAGGATCTAAAGTAGCAAATAGTTTATCTTCAGCTAAATAGTTAGTTTTAGCTAATGTATTAAGTAAGGTAGTTTTTCCTGCATTAGTATAACCAATAAGAGAGACAATTTTAAAATTAAGTTTTTTTCTTCTTTTTCTTCTCAAAGCTCTTTCTTGTGAAATTTTTTTCAATTCCTTTTCTAATTTTGCAATTTTATCTTTTATTCTTCTTCTATCTATTTCTAATTTAGTTTCTCCAGGTCCTCTACCTCCTATTCCTCCTGTTAGACGAGAGAAAGCATCGTCTTTTGCCCTTAAACGGGGTAAAGTATATTTTAATTGAGCTATTTCAACTTGTATTTTTCCTTCTCTTGAACGAGCTCTCTGAGCAAAAATATCAAGAATTAACTGAGTTCTATCTATAACTCTTAAATCTGTAACCTCTGTTAAAGCTCTTACTTGAGAAGGAGTAAGTTCTCTATCAAATATAAGAAGATTAGCTCTATTTCTCATAGCAGTAATCATAACCTCTACAAGTTTACCTTTTCCTATAACATATCTTGGATCAGGAGAAGTTCTTTTTTGAACAACCTTTCCTACTACATTAACTCCTGCTGTTCTTGCAAGTTCTTTGAGTTCTTCTATTTTTTCTTCCAAATATATATCTTTGGGTTCTTTAACAAAAATAAGAAGTGCACGATCTTTATTTTCATCAATTTCCTTAAGTGGTCTAATTCTTTCCAATTCATCTTCTAAATTTTTTATAAGATCTAAAAAATTTTCTTTAAGTTCCCAAACATAACAAGGTTTTAAAAAATAAAAAAGTTTTTCTTCTTGATTAGAAATAGCACTTTTAAAAAATTCTGGATCAGGTAATATATGAGCAATATAAATTTTACCAGGTTCCCCTTCAGCTTTAGCTTCTAAAGCACCAATTAAATCTAATCTTAATAAAGCTAAATCAAGGAGATCATCTTGATCAAGACCAGAATTTTTTGTTTTATTGGAGTCATTTATAAGATGTGTATGAATAAATCTTAATCCTTTTAGTCTCGCTATATGATCACGATAACCTCTGAGTTCAGGGATTTCAATTCTATTAAAGGTTCCTACTATCACATAATCAATTTCTCCTTTTCTATTTATAAGAATTCCTACTTGACGATTTATTTCAGCAGAAATTTGAGCAAGTTCCTTTGCCAATTCATGAGTAATAATAGATGCAGGAGGAACTTTACGTCTATAAAGACGTTCTAATTTTCTAAGTTCACTTGGTTTAAGTCCTATAGTATTTCCAAAAATAGTATAACCCATTTACCTCCTAAATTAAAAATATTTTTTAATTATTAAATATAAAGAAGAAAAATTTTATTACAAGTGTATTTAAATATGATTTAATTTTTCAATAAGAAAAAATATAGCTATTCCAAAAGCTACAGCTACATTTAAAGATTCTTTTTCACCATAAAGAGGAATTTCTAAAATAAAATCAGCTTCAGAAAAAATTTTATCATCTACACCTGTTACCTCATTTCCTATTATTAAAGCTAAAGGGAAATCTTTAGATTTTATTATTTGAATAGGAAGACTATTTTGAGTAATTTCCAATATTGCAATTTTAAAACCTTTCTTTTTTAAAATTTGTATAGCCTCAGATGTATTATTAAAATAAGTCCAAGGAACTAATTCTGTGGTTCCTAAAGCTGTCTTTTCTATTTTGGGATGAGGTGGGTATGGAGTGATTCCGCATAGAATAAGTTCTGAAATATAAGCACACTCAGCAGTGCGAAACATCGAGCCAACATTATAAGCACTTCTTATATTATCTAAAACTGCAACAATGGGAAATCTTTCCTTAGGACGAATTTTTCTCCACTTTTTTAAAATTTCTTCTCCTTCGAGTTTGCTCATGTTAAATTTTATTAAATTTTATAAAAGGATGGTATAATTTTAACATGTTAGATTATCCTTTCAATTTTCCTAAAATTGAAGCTATCTTTTTAGAAAGAGTTAATCGTTTTGTTGTAAAAGCTAAAATAAAGAATAAAAAAATATTTGCTTATTTACCCAATCCAGGAAGACTTTGGGAGCTTTTACTACCTGGAAAAGAACTTTTACTTTTTAAAAACAATAAAAATTCTAAACTTCCTTATACTGTTTTAGCTTATAAAAA
>Ga0190366_1000104_pt1 | contig 16948 bp, 14 predicted proteins | sample 487218910_MG_FD_169990 | JGI IMG/M metagenome (GOLD analysis project Ga0190366, IMG submission 169990) | Hydrothermal vent microbial mat bacterial communities from Southern Trench, Guaymas Basin, Mexico - 4872-18-9-10_MG | ecosystem: Environmental > Aquatic > Marine > Hydrothermal vents >...
CCGGGTTCGAATCCCGGCCCCCGCATCTAAAAAACCTCTTCGCGATTATGGAGACGGATGCTTTAAGAACATTAAAAGAAAAGATGAGAATCCTAGGTTTTACTGATAGTGAGGTTAAGGCATATCTAACGCTGATAGCCTACGGTGGGCTATCCGCTCCCGAGCTTAGCGAGAGGACAGGCATACCTATGACCAAAATCTACTCAGTTTTAAAAAAACTGAGAGAAAAACACTGGGTAACTTCTAGCAATACGCGTCCCACGATCTTCTATCCAACTCCTCCCGTGGAGGCTTGGAGCCATACGAAGAAAAAGCTTTTAACAGAAATCGAGCTGATCGAGGATCTATTCACGAAGGAACTACAGGGCATCTACAACGCCACTAAGGGCGGGGCCGGAGTGGTTTTAAGCACTCTCTATATGGTTTACGGGCTTGAAAGCATAGTTAACAGCATTGTCGACCTACTCGAGAAGAAGTGTGGAGGATACGTCATGATAGCTCTTCCGTTTAAGAAAATAGTTGAGGATGGACGTTTGGTCGAGAAAATAAAGTGGCTCTCCAATAGTTTTGAAATAAAATTCCTCACAAGCAAGGAGTTAAAGGACATCGTCCTAAGTAAATTTAAAAATTCTAAGATGAAGGTCAGGGTTAGGGATAAACTCTTCGGAGGAGGAGTAATCTGCGATGAAGTAATGTTCATAGTTGAGAATAAAGGACTCTACGTAGGTTTGAGATCTGATATGGACTTCTTCGTTAGCTTGGCTAGAATATACTTTGAATATCTTTGGAAAGATGGGGAAATCCTGTTGTTAACTTAGCAGATCCGAATATGTTAAAATTGTCATCTTCTCCGGTATTCTAGTAGCATCTCCTATCCGCGCGCCTATTAGTATCCTTACCCCTTTAGAGTAAGCCGCATCTACTATCCGCTGCGTCACTATACCGTCAAAGACTATGGCATAGGCAGATTCTATTTCTTCTTTAAGAGTATTAAGCAAGTCCCTAACGGGTACTTCCTTAATCATATTCCATTCTTTATCGTATATTTGCGCCAGTAACGTACCCTTTAAGACCTCTATATTAGCGACAACGCTATCGGGCAACTCGATCTCAAAAGCCTTCTCCTCTATTTTCTCGCTAATTTTAGCCTTTTCGACAGGTACTTTCTCTTTAGTTAAACTTTCCAAATATTCCTCAACCGGCAATTTATTCCTTAAACACTTCACTATTTCCTTCCCAGAAAGTTCTTCTACTTCTCGGCCCGGCGGTGCTCTAGCTATATAGTCGATATCTGCCGCTGAGGTGAGGTTTCTAAGTATCAGTTCTCCTCCCCTATCTCCGTCTACAAAAGCTATTACAGTTTTCTTCTTGCTGAGCTCCACTATCGTCTTCGGTATCGTAGCTCCACCCACGGCTATAACATTCTTATATCCGTGCTTCAGCAAGTTGATAACGTCTGCTCGTCCCTCTACCACTATTATCGTATCAGCTCTGCCCACGTCTGGTCCTGCCGGGAGATTATCAGGGCCGTATTTTATAACCTCGGCTTCTCTAACTGCCTTTAAAACCTCCTCCGTCAGCTCTTTAGTTTCAGGCATTTCCTCCTCCACCCATTTCCTCAAAATTTCCTTAGCTCTCTCAATGATTCTCTTTCTCTTTTCAGCTCTTACATCTTCTATTTTAAAGACTCTAACCTTAGCAGAGTATGGACCTACCTTATCAACTATCTCGATAGCTGCTGCTATGAGAGCTGTTTCAGCCCTATCAAGGTTAGATGGTATAGTTATAGTTCCATAGCTCTTCCCTCCCTTATTCTCTACTCTCACATCTATCCTCCCTATTCTACCGCTCTTCCTCAGCTCTCTTAAGTCCAAATCTTCGCCGAGGATGCTCTCGGTTTGACCAAATATAGCGCCTATTATATCCGGTTTCTCAACTATACCGTCCACTTCTATGGACGCGTATATTAGGTACTTAGCGTTCACAGGAGGACCTCCCATTTTAACACCACTTAACCTCACACTTATAGTCCTTTATCCAAACGCATGAACGTTATAAAAAGATGATTATCAGCGGACGCGCCTGTAGCCGCTCATTAACACACGTTTTCCTCGCTTGGCGGTACAACGCCCTCAGCTCGACGTGCTCTCTCTGAGCGGCTTTTTCTGGCGCGTCCTTCTCATAAAATACTGGCGCCATGTCTATATATAGTTCACTTAAGGCGTAAAGGTAATAATTCCTAGGTGTTTATTTATTAAACGCCGGGTGACGGTCTCTGCTCGAGGCGCGTCTACGCGACGATGAAAAGCAGAATACCCACACCCGGTACACTCAAGTTATTCCCTAAGTTTCGTTTCGATAAAAGCCGGAGCGAGTGATATTATCACTGAGAAAATGAACGCGTTAATCGGGTTAAACTTAGTCTTGAACAAGCCGTCAAGTCTCTCAACAGAGAATATTTCGAGAAAACCTATTTTAAGGGTAAAACTGAGACCGTAGATCATAGCACCAGCTTCTATCATTAAGAAGGAGAGCCACGTGGCGACGAACATTATAATAGACCACACCATCCATAACCTGATAAACATCTCAATGCTAGACCCGCCTATTTCCGCCTCCTCACAAGGTCCATAGAAAAAGGCGTGATCTATACTGTCGATGACTCTTAGAGAAGGAGAGAGAAAAAGGGCAACTAGAAGGAGGTAGAGACGGCGGCTTAGAGATGAAGTGTACAATGCAAATGTTAAAGTGAGAGGAAGGTCGTAACTTGGTAAAAATAAAGACAAAGCCAGGAAAACTAAAGCCGCTATGATGTCTAATCCTAATGTTTTCGCGAAGAAACTCCGTGGATTTCTCCGCTTTGAAGAAGAATCGAAAAACGAAATCACAGGCAATATTTTCACCCAAACGATTTTAAAAGAGGGGGTTCCACTTAACGCCTTTACGGATAAAGCTTTAGATAAGCAGTGAGCCAGGTATGCTATAAGAGGAGAAAGAGCCGTCAGTACGGCCTCCTCCCTGGAGTCCGCCTTGAGGAAAGGCTTCGACGGATGGATTAAGAAGTGTAAAGCACTCGCTACTTCCACTGATGTTATGAAGAGTATAAGAGAGAAAAAAACTATCTCGAATACCCGGTATTCTAGTTTAAACTCTAGACAACGCTCCTCCACGAGTATCTAAGATAAAATCCCCAAATATAAACGGCTCTCTAAACACGCCGGAGAAAAGAATATATAATTGCTAGCTTGTGTTGAATAGCGATAGGTGGTCCATATTGTGTTGCGTATTTACAACACCCTTACCAGGGAACTCGAGATCTTTAGTCCACTGAATGAAGGCAAAGTTTTAATGTACGTTTGTGGACCAACAGTCTACGATTATAGCCATCTCGGACACGCTAGGACTTATGTAGCCTTTGACGTTATAAGGCGCTACTTTAGGCTGAAGGGCTACGATGTATTCTATGTACAAAATATAACCGATATAGACGATAAGATTATTAACAGAGCACGGAGCGAAGGCGCGGATTGGACCGAGATAGTGAATACTTACACTAGAGACTATATGGAAGCTTTAGAAAAATTGAACATAAAAGTCGACTTACACCCTCGAGTTTCCCAACATATTAAAGAAATTATAGACTTTATACAGATTCTCATTGACAAAGAGTACGCCTATGTGGCGCCTAGCGGTAGCGTTTATTTCGAAGTGGATAAGTACGAGGACTACGGAAAGCTCAGCGGTAGACACGAGAAAAAGCTTTGGAATCAGGAAATTTTTGCTAAAGAAAAGAAAAAACCATACGATTTTGCCCTTTGGAAGGCGGCAAAGCCAGGCGAGCCTTGGTGGGATTCTCCTTGGGGTCCCGGCAGGCCTGGATGGCACATAGAGTGCAGCGTTATGTCTAGCATGTACCTAGGCAGACAGTTTGATATACACGGCGGAGGCTCGGATCTCATATTTCCCCACCACGAAAACGAGCGGGCGCAAAGCGAGGCAGCGCTTGGAGTAAGGCCATGGGTTAAGTACTGGATGCATACAGGCATGTTGACAATAAAGGAGGAAAAAATGAGCAAATCCCTTGGCAACATAATCCCTCTCAAAGAGGCATTTAAGAGGTGGAAGCCGGAAGTTATCAGGCTTTGGCTAGCTACAGCCCACTATAGAACTGTACTTTCCTTTTCAGAAGAATCCCTCGAACAGGCTGAACGCAATTATGAAAGATTGGTCAATGCGGTCTATACTCTAAGAGATTTATTGAAAGAGATTGAAGTTAGCTATAAGTTAAGCGATTATGGCTTAGAAACTATCAAAGAATTAGAAGCATTGAGGAAGAAATTCTATGAAGCGATGGACGACGACTTTAACACGAGTAAAGCCTTCAGCTATGTCTACGAATTAACCAGTCTAGTGTTTAGCAGGATAGCGGCTAAGCCTGAAAGCACGGTAGCCTTGAAGGCTTTGGCGCTGTTTAAGGAGTTTAACAAAGTCCTAGGAGTATTAGATAGGCATTTAGCCGAGACTGTCACGGATATAAATGTAGAGGAGCTCGTGGACCTTATCGTAGAGGTTAGGAGCATTCTGAGGAAGAGAAAAGATTACGAGCTAAGCGATTGGATACGCGAGAAGCTTCAGGAGATAGGTATTAAGCTAATGGATATGAAGGATAAGACTGTGTGGACGAAGGCTTAACCAAGTTTCTTGTGAAAAACTTAAACATTCTATTTTTACATTCGAGGATATCAACGGGTATAGAATCTACGCTATAAGATTGTTCCCCCGTAACTCCGTCTATGAATCCCGAATCAATTAGAGCCTTGAGAAGATGTTTTTCCAAACTCCATGAATGGTAAATGTCCACTTTTTTTGCTAAACTCACGCCTGCTTCCACCGAGAACAGAGCATCATTCGACGTACATCCTATATGTAACACGTCCGTCTTGACTGCACATAAGTTGCCTGAAAACTCTTCGGCGATTATTCCCATCCCCACTTCGTTTCCTCTATCTCCCACACCTAGGGTAGGTACCCCCAATGATTTGGCCGCTTGGACAAAAGCCTCGGTATCCATATGTATATCCGTTACGTCTATACCTTTAAAAGTGAACATCTTTCCCTTTCTATCCACGCCTGGCTTTTCTACGAAAATAATGAGATCTATGTCGTTCCTCGATAATATACGAGAAAATTCTTCAAAAGACCCCCTACCCTTAACGGATGTTAAGCTAACACCCATAAGCACACAACTCGGTACGAAATCGGCTACTCTCCGCTCCGTCACTATCGTGAAATTCGTATTGAAGAATCCGTGTAGAGTATAAGAGAAGATTAGAGCGGAAAGGGGCCCGTCGGTTTCAGGGCTATAACTTGGCGGAATTAAGAAACCCGTAACTATAGCTATGTTACCGCCTTCGATTGTCTCTAAAACTAACTCGGTAGCAAGTTTCGAAAGATAACCTCCCTGCTTTTTAACCGCTTTTTCGTAGAGCTTATATACTACTCCCTGCCCGCTTACGTCTAAGATCGCTAAAAGATCTAGAGTACGCCAGACGTTCATATTCTCTTTGTTATCGCTTTGACGTGCTCGGCGATTAGGGGTGCTACAGAAACTCGCGAAGCCGGAGAAGGTATGGTATCTGTAGCTATGACGCTCTCTACTCCAGATGATAATACTTTTTCGTAGCTATCCCCGACAAAGAGAGGATGGGTGCAGGCTACATGAACTTTACGAGCCCCCAACCTCAACAACTCCCTAGTAGCCAGTACTACAGTACCGCCTGTGCTTATAATATCGTCTACTATCAACACATCTCTACCCTTAACGTCTAATTGTTTCGGCTTTACCGTTACCTCGCCAGTTACCCTATCTCTGAATTTCTCCAAGAAGTCATATTCGCACTCCAAAACTTCGCCTGCTCTCTTAGCCCTATCTAAGGCACCTAAATCAGGAGCTAAGACCATGGGGTTTTCTAGTTTTCCTCTAAAATACTCGGCTAAAACCGGTATGGCAGAGAGATTCGCATAGCCTATGCTGAGCCACTCTCTTAGGCTTTTTTCGCTGTGTATATCTACAGTTATTAAGTAATCCGCGCCTGCTCTCTCTATACCTCTTAACACCATCTTTATGCTAATAGCTTCACCCGGTGTGAAGCGTTTATCTTGACGAGCATATGCCATGTAGGGTACTATAGCTATCACCTTTTTAGCTCCTAAATCCCGCGCCACATCTATCATCAATAGAAGTTGTATGTAATGCCTGTCTTGAGGGGGATAGAGAGATTGAACGATAACGACGGTGCGCCCTTTCAACTCCTTCTCGATTTTTATATAAGTTTCTCCATCCGGAAAAAGCCTAGTTAAAGCTCTGGTGTATTCGGCTGATAGGATCTTGCTAAGCCGGAAAGCTATACCGTTGGACGCAGGACCCGCAATGATTATCATGACGATACCCCTCAACATTTTCTCAAATGAGCAATATAACGGTTTCCGCTGCTCTTTGGGGGCGGCAATAAATAAATAAGAAGTTGGGGTTTGATAGGGTAAGCTTGGCCCTAGGGAGGTGTCTTATGGTTAAGAAAAGAATATTGATAACGGCAGCATTACCTTATGCCAACGGAGAATTACACATAGGACACCTTAAAAGTACTTATCTTCCGGCCGACATATACACGAGGTATCATAAGCTTAAGGGAAATGATGCGGTTTTCGTCTGCGGTTCTGACCAGCACGGAACTCCTATCGAGATAGCTGCACGCGAGGCAGGCGTCGATATCGAGAAATATATCGATTATTGGATGAAAGATCACGTAGAAGACTTCAAACGAATGAATATAGAATTTGACATATTCTATAAAACTCACAGCCCCGAAAACGCCGAAAACACCAAACATTTCTTAATAAAACTCAGAGAGAATGGATACTTGTATAAGAAAAAAGTCCTCCAATTATACTGTCCAAACGATAAAATGTACTTGGCAGATAGGTATGTTAAAGGAGAATGTCCATTCTGCGGCGCGCCTGATCAGTACGGAGATCACTGTGAAGTCTGTGGTTCTACTTATGAAGCTTGGCAGTTAAAGAACCCAAAGTGTGCTATTTGTGGAAGCGAGCCCGAGGTGAGGGAAGAAGAGCATTACCTGTTTAAGTTGAGTGCTTTCGCTGAAAAATTGAGAGAGTGGATTGAGAATAACGAGAGGTTCCAGAAATCGGTGGTCAATTACCTATTGAACTGGCTGAAGAAACTGAGGGATTGGGATATAACAAGGGAGAACTATTGGGGCATAGAAATGCCTTTCGAGGATGCCGCTGGCAAATACGTGTACGTATGGTTTGACGCGCCCATAGGCTATATCTCAGCGACCGTCAAGTGGGCTAAAGAGAAAGGTAAAAATTGGGAAGATTACTGGAAAAACCCTGAATGTGAAATTATACACTTTATAGGCAAGGATATCATATATCACCATTATCTCTTTTGGCCCGCTATGCTCATGGGCGTAGACGAAAACTTCAATCTCCCCTCTGCCATACCTACGAGGGGCTTCCTTCTCCTGGAAGGAAAGAAATTCTCGAAGAGCAGGAAGTGGTATATATCAATTAAGAAAGCCGTTGAAATGTTCGAACCTGACTATCTAAGGTTTTATTTGACTTTGTTAACTCCGCATAGTCTAGAAGATACGGATTTCAAACTAGATGATTTTAGGAATATCGTGAATAGCGGCTTAAGCGATACTATAGGCAACTTTGTTCACAGAGTACTGACCTTTACCGTCAGGTTCTTTAATTCTGAAATACCTGAGCCTGGAAACTTCACCTCCTTAGACGAGAGCATATGTGAAAAGATGAAGAAAGCTCCGAAGATCGTAGGAGAGCTCATAGAAGATTTTAAACTTAAAGCAGGTCTTGAGGAAATTATAGGCTTAGCCCGCGAGGCGAACAAATACTTAAACCTTAAAGAGCCTTGGAAACGCGTAAAGGATAATAGGGTAGATGCAGCGACCACTATTTACATCTCTGCGAATATAGCTGCTTCTCTTTCTGTACTACTCTATCCCTATACGCCTAAAATAGCTGAACGAATAAGGAGAACTCTTAACTTATCTAAGCAGTTAAGCTGGGACGCCGCCGGCACCTTTATACTCTCTCCAGGACATAAAATCGGGAAAGTAGAGATTGTAGCGCCGAGAATACCTGAGGAGCTCGTGGACAAGCTTAAGGAAGAACTAGGGCTTAAAGGCGGCTCTTAAGTAGATTGGAGTAGCCGATTCTATTCTAAACGTTCTAATAACACCTATCTCTATTTTTTCTCCTCTAGACACGAGTACTGGCTTATAGTTGAGCGTACGTCCTAGGAAACAAGAATCGCGGCCTAGGGAGTTTATCAAGACTTTCTCAAGTCTACCTACATGTCTTAAATTTCTTTCATGGGCTATTTTGGCTGCTATTTCTGAGAGTATTTTAGATCTTTTCTTTTTCACAGGCTCAGGGACCTGTTTCATAGTAGCTGCCACCGTAAAAGGTCTAATTGTATATCTAGCTATATGGGTTTTATCAGGCCTAATGCTCTTCAATGCCTCTACAGTTTCTTCGAAATCCTCTTCGCTTTCTCCAGGAAAGCCAACGATGATATCAGTCGTTATGTTTATGTCGGGCATGGCTCTCCGTGCTTTCCCGGCTATGTCCAAGTACTCTTCCACCGAATACTTCCTATTCATTAATTTTAAAACCTTATTACTACCTGACTGCAAGGGCAGGTGTAGGTACTTATAGACCCGCTCATCCTTCATCAATTCCAATAATTCGTCGATAAATCTCGCGGTAAGACTAGGCTCTAACATGCCTATCCTAATCAAATACTCGCCTTCAACCTTCCTTAATATCTTGTCTATAAGTTCGGGCAATGTAACTCCCATGTCAAGCCCGTAGCATATCACATCTTGACCTGTAAGGTATATTTCTTTAGCCCCTTTCCCTACAGCTTCAGCTATTTTTTCGACTATTAAGTCTGGAGGATAACTATGGAGCTTTCCTCTAGCTATAGGCTCTATACAGAAAGCACAATTGCCTAAACAACCGCTCTGGATGGGCACCACATAGCGTACTCCCTCCTTGTAGGAGGGAAGTACGCTCCTCCCCCATTTATACGACCTGACAAATATCTTCCTCTCCTTTGAGATAATAACACTCCAGAGCTCATCTAAATATCCGGGCTCTATTAAACTCGCCGAAGGAGCTATGCGGGAAATAGTAGCAGGTCTAACGTTGACCAGACAACCGGTAACGACTAGTTTTATTCCTCTAGCTTTACAGAACTCAGCAAGTTCTCTAATCCTTGACAACATTTTACGCTCGGTATCCCCTCTCACCGCACAGGTATGTATTACTACCACGTCGGCGTTCACAATATTATCGACTACTACTCCCTTATTTTTCTCAATGATAGTCTTAGCTATCTCGCCCTCCCCCTTGCTTAACCAACACCCATACGTCTCTACGTACACTCTCACGCTCTCACCATTGATTTTTACTCACCTATTAACTTTCCCTAAATATTGATAAAGCGGATGGGCCCGCCGGGATTCGAACCCGGGACCTACGGCTCCGAAGGCTTACGGCTCCTCTCTAGAACTTAAAGGAGACGCCGCCCTTCCTGGCTGGGCTACGTTGGGGGTTTCCTGGCCCCGTTTCTTTCGGACCCGTGATTCTATGTCGTTATTCGGTTTTTAAGATTTTTGGTTATGAAACCAGGGATTGCGAGTTGTGTTCTGGGAAAGAAAAAATATAAGTTCAATCTTACTTTAGCAACGGCTTTACGAGATCCATTATAGCGCTATACCAGTCCTTAGCTTTTACTACGCCAGAGGCTAGGAGGACTCCGACCGTGCCCAGTTTTATAGCAGCTTCAACGTCGTCTCCTGTGGTTATCCCTGCTCCGCATAAAACTTTTACTTTAGGATTGATTTTTTCCACGAGCTTGACTGAGTTTAGGACTACTTCCGGCTTAGCCTTAGAGACCGGTATTCCTGTTCCTATAAGCTCAGGCGGTTCTATAGCGACTATATCGGGTGAGAGAGCCGCCATAGCGGCTGTGACCTCCGGGGTATTCGTACACACTACGGTTATTAAGCCGAGCTTCTTAGCCTTTTTTACCAGAAAATCTACTTGGTCAGCTCTTATTCTTCGCTCTGAGTGATTGAGTAGAGTGCCTATGGCGCCGGCGTCTTTTATAGCCTCTAGAGTAACGTGGCCTGTGGCGGAGCCTGGCTCTACGGCATCGGCGTGTTGGGAAAAAACGGGGATTTCTACTTCTTGAGCTACCACTGCTAAATCAGTCAACTGCGGCGCTACGCCTATAGTTACGCCTGTTTCTTTCCATACTTTCTCAGCTACCTTCGCTAGCTCTATGGATTTTTTGCCGCTGGATTGTCGGTAGGCTTTAAAGTTTATTAAAATTAGAGGGTATTTGATCATAGTTCCACCGCGTGATGAGAGAATGCCCCTCTTTAATAAACTTTTAGGAGAAAAACGGCTTCGAGGAAATACATATTTGTGTAGCTCTCATAAGTAAAGGAGAGGATATGTGGATACTTGTCCGGCCAGACGCATTAAATGTTTGGGGTGATCCTGAAGTAAAGAGAAGACTCAGCCATTACTATGCAGTGATGAAAAACTATAGGCCAGCAAAGTACTTAGTCGTTAAAAAAGTAGATGCCGAGGAAGATCCGGCTAATTTTGAGACAAAAGAGCTTTGGAGATTGCATAGAAAATTATCCGAGTTATTTAAGTCGATTTACTCTAAAATCGTTGAGGGAAAAGAGGAATTAGACGAAATGCCCGAGCCGGAGCATAGCTTTCTAGATGTAAAGATAGAGTTAGTTAGGAGAATGATATCGAAGTGTTGTTTATGCGAGTGGAGATGTGGGGTTAACAGGTTAAAGGGGGAGAAAGGAGTCTGTAGGCTTGACTCTAACGCGCGTGTAGCGTCAGCATTTCTCCACATAGGTGAAGAAGCCCCCCTAGTTCCCTCTGGCACCATTTTCTTCACTAGCTGTAGTTTTAAATGTGTTTTTTGCCAGAACTGGGATATTTCGACAAAACCCGATAATGGCCGCCTCGTCTCACCCAAAGAGCTAGCGGTTATAGCTGAGGGTCTACGGGCGAGAGGAGCTAGGAACGTAAACTACGTAGGAGGAAATCCTGACCAGCAACTATACACTATTATTAGATCTCTAAAGTACATGACGACAAACGTCCCCCTGCTCTGGAACAGCAACATGTACTTAACGGTCGAATCTATGGAGATTTTAAAAGATATTATCGATATCTGGCTACCCGACTTTAAGTATGGAAATGACGAGTGCGCACTTAGACTGTCCAAAGTTAAGAACTATTTTAAAATAGTAGCTCGAAACCACAAAATAGCATGTGAATCAGGTGACATGATCATAAGGCACCTGGTATTACCCAACCATGTAGATTGCTGTACAAAGCCCGTTCTAGAATGGATAGCTAAGAACTGCCCTAACGCTCTAGTAAATATCATGGACCAGTACCGCCCTGAACACCTAGTTTTAAAGTATCCCGATAGGTACAAGGATATAGCCCGCCGGCTAACCCTAGAAGAGATTAAAAAAGCTTACGAAATAGCCGACAAGTTAAAAATAGTATACAAGCCAATTTCATAACGTTAACTTAATAACAGCACTTAGACATTCTACGAGGGATCGTCATGAAAGTCTTCTGCACTGGTATAAGCGGGAGCGGGCGAACAGAGTATATTAGGACTTTCGTCAAGTGGAGCGAAGAGAATCATTCAAAGTCGATAAAGCTAATTAACGTCGGCGACCGCATGTTCGAAATTGCCAAAAAGCTCGGGCAGAATATTAAAGAGGAAAAAATACTGGATCTTTCGGAGCTAACGCTTAAATGGCTTAGGGCAGTGGTTTTTGAACAGATAATCGGTGAAGTTGAGAAGGAGCCCGGCGTATACATAGTAAGTACTCATGCCAGTTTTCGGTGGCGGAGATACTTGCTTCCTGCTTTTGACTTCTTTTACCTCAATAGGCTTTCGCCTGACCTCTTTATCACTGTAATAGATAGCATTGTTGACATAAAAAGGAGACTGGAGGAGACTGGCCAGTGGAGGGGGAGGTTGACTTTACGCGATATAATTACGTGGCAGGACGAAGAAGTGTTTATAACGAAGATACTAGCCGAATATCAGCGTAAACCCTTTTATATCATCCCTAGAAAACAACCCCCTTCCACGTTGTATAATATAATGTTTAATAAAAAGATGGAAAAAGTCTACTTAAGCTATCCAATGACTCACGTAGAGGATTATGAGAGCTACGTAAGGAGAGTGAACGAGTTTAAGGAAAAGCTATCTAAGTTTTTTGTAGTGTTTGATCCAGGATATATAGATGACTACGAGCTCCTGGTGGAAGCTTATAAAGCCATCAGCGAGAAGAGGAAGACCGTAGAGATAGACGGTTGGGAGATACCTCTTAAAGAAGTTTTAGAAGTTGAAAAGGATTTGAGGGATCAAACAGTCCGGAGAGATTTCATGTTGATAGACCAGAGCGACGCGGTAGTTGTCTATTATACATTGCCAACTTTATCCCCCGGCGTCCTATCCGAGGTGATATACTCCTTCACTAATAACAAGGATGTGTACATAATATTCACTCCTTCGAGCAGAATAAGCCCATTCTTTGAGTACTTTTCGACTAAGATCTTCTTCGACGAAGACAGGTTTTTCGACTTCATAAGCGATAAGGAATGCTAGCTCTCTTCAAGCTCCCCAGGAGAAGGTATGTAATAGTACTCGTTTATCTCACGCTGATACCTGTCGAGCCATGAACCCTCCTTGTTTATCCTTGGTCTCCTAGTATCGGGATCCCTCCTAAAGGTAACCCCTATTTCTCTCAGGAAAGTATTCATTCCCTTCCTTAAGCCCTGAGGAGGAAATGCATGCCCCGCTTTACCAGGAGTGCCCGAGAAAACCATTATACTCATCGAGAGAAAATCTTGAGCTATAATATCGTGCTCTACCACAAACGTCGCCGCTTGCCTCTCCTCAGTCACCCTTCTGATTATTTTTGCAACGCTGAATCGTTGTTCTACGTCTAAATACGCCATAGGTTCGTCAAGAAGGTACACATCAGCTTCTTTGCTAAGGGCTACGGCTATAAGCGCTCTCTGTAACTCTCCGCCACTCATCTCCGAGAACTCTCTATCGAGAAGAGACTCTAGACTTAAAGGCCTTATTATCTCAGCTTTCAGATAGGGATCTTCCGGGTCTTTGTTCGTCTCTTCAATGAAAAAGCTCCTCAAAGTGCCTTTATACTTCATTTCCGATAAGAATTGAGGTTTATAGCTAACAGATAACGGCCTACTCGCCTGGACATACCCCTCTTCTGGCTGCAAGATTCCCGCGATTATCTTTACGAAGGTGGTTTTACCTATTCCGTTAGGGCCAAGTATACCCACGACTTCTCCTGCGTGAACTTCCCCAGGTTCAACCTCTAGCGTAAAACCGTTAAACTTTTTGACTAAATAAGACCAGGAAATTAGCGTAGTCTCCGGTCTCCATTCGGTAGGCGCAGGTCTTAAGTGGAAAATTATCGGTTCACCGCGAATACGTATGTTCTCCTCTCTAAGGAAACCCTTGAGATAGGTGTTTATCCCGGCTCTCACTCCTCTCGGTAAGCTAACTATTCCGTAAACTCCTGGTTCTCCATAGATGATATGAATTAGGTCGGATGTATAGTCGAGCACGGCTAAGTCATGCTCAACTATTACCACATACTTCTCCTCACTAGCCAAGCTTCTTATAAGTTTGGCAACTCTAAGCCTTTCTTTAACATCTAAATAACTGGCTGGCTCGTCGATGAGGTATATGTCGGCATCTCTAAGCGCCATCGCGGCAATCGCTACCTTCTGAAGCTCGCCTCCGCTTAATTGGTTCATCTTCCTGCTCCAAATTTTCTCTAAATTTAGCTCTTTCTTTATTTTTTCAACACGCCCGCGTTCATCTATTCTCTCTAAAATCTCGCCAACAACTCCCTTTACATACCTGGGTATTTTATCTATGGACTGGATTTTATGAACCGCCCTGAGCTTCCCCTGCGAAAGCCTTTCAAAGTAAGGTTGAAGCTCCGATCCTCTAAAAAATCTGATTATAGTTTTCCAGTCTGGTTTTTTCTCGTAATCTCCTAAGTTAGGGAGAAACTCGCCCGCTAGAATTTTAAGCGCCGTGCTTTTTCCAACGCCATTTTGCCCTATAATTCCCACGACCATACCCTGTTTAGGTATAGGGAGTCTATAGAGCTTAAATGAATTAGGTCCATACCTGTACACCAAGTCTTCTTCGAGCTCTTCCGGGAGATTGACGATTTTTATAGCTTTATATGGACATTTTTTAACACATATTCCGCATCCCGTACATAGGTTTTCCTCGATTACTACCTTGTTCGATTCTTCATCCACCCAGATAGTTTTAGTCCCCGTCCTGTTCAGGGGGCATAACCTAACGCATTCGTGGTTACATTTTCTCGGCTTACATAGTGCGGCGTCAATTACCGCGATTCTCATATTTAACACCTAGTTGAAATAAAGAGAGCCTGGAAAAGAAAGGCAGGCTATACTTCTTCCTGTTCTATTTCTTCTTGCTCCATAGTTTCTAATAAAACTTCATAATACTCCTGTAGTAATTCTTTATGAGCTGTTATCTTCTCCTTATCCCTGGTAGTGGGCTCCATCACCAAGATTTTGATTTTTTTATCTTCCTTTACTTTATGCCGGCTCTTGTACCCTTTATCTGATTTTAATTCTTTAGAGTATCTACACTTGTTGCACAAGAGCACTATTTTTCCATTTTCTCTTTTAGGTACCAGCATAGTACCACACTTAGGACAGAACTCTACCATTTCTATAGACCTCTACCATTCCTCTTCTTCTTCTTCCCATTCCTCTTCTTCTTCCCATTCCTCTTCTTCAAATTCCTCCCATTCTTCCTCTTCAAAAGCCATAGAGGACACCTGGCGATTAATGAAGCATGATCGCATCTATTTATCCTTTGCGGTTACTTAAGCCGAGCAAAAATCGGCGAAAAATCTACAATGAGATTTCTTGAAGTTTGAGGGACTTTCAACTAGCCTTTTGTGGAAATAGAAACAACGCTCCTCGTGCGGGGTTGGGCTTGCCCTATCAGCCTTAACCTCCAGTAGTTCATTGTTTCATTGACCTCATTCCGGGCAGAGGCTCCATCATCCCTGTCACTCCTTCGCCCAACCTCTAGCGGGGAGCGAAAACCGCCAGCTCATCCTCCCGTCGCTATCTTAGAAGAGGTTTATAAGGTGATTTCGCTCTCTTTATCACTTGTACGGCTTTCAATGATATACTTAAGGAGGCGTTGTAATCTCTCTCAACAAGCGTAGCACATTTATTGCACTTCATTATCCTATATCTACCTTATTTGAAATTTGTTTTAGTCTTCCACCACAAAGGTGGCAACGTTTACTTGTACCTTTAAAGTATACACGGTTTACGGCTACAAGAGAGATTTCGCACAAATGGGTTTGAAGACGTACAGGCTATAGCTATTTTAAATGATCCCCTTATCAACTGTTAGCCCTTTCTTAAATTGTGATTAGGAGAGGGGCTAGCATAATATAATGGCTTTATCTTATAAAGTGAATGAATTAAATAGGATATGATACGGGGAGAGAGTAGCCGATCTAAAATTTAGTCATTGATAGAATTTTTGACGCTATCTTATGCTATTTAATGACTAGAAATTTCGACAAAATCAGGAAATTAGTTAAAAAATTATAGCAAAGCTCGAGTATCACGATTATTTTAACACGGGCTGGCACAAGGAGGCTAAGTCCCTTGCTAAAATAATAGCCATTATTAGGGTAAAGCAAAAGAAGAAGACATAGAAGAGATTTTAAATCTGCTTTCAGAAGCAGAAGATATATTTCTAAAAGAAAATGAATCAATAGCCGTTGGTGATGTCAGTGTTTCTAATATTCATATGCGCATTTGTGGTTGGTGGTTTATTCTCCGCAAAGGATTGTTGTGAGTTTTACAGGGCTATTTTTTGTATTGGTGGGAGGTTTGATTTTACAATCTGTTCTTGAAGCTAAAAAGGAATATGAAGAATCAAAAATAGAGGAAGAGCTCGAAAGAAAGAGAATGGAAATAGAAGAAGAATGGGATAGATTTATTGACTGGGTAAGGAAGGAGAGGATAAAAATAGAGTTGGAGAAGATGAGAAAGGAGGTAAGTTGTTGTGCTTATTGTGGAGCAAGACTTCCTAAAAATGCTACAAGATGCCCAAATTGCGGCGCGCCTGTAATGAAGAGCTAGGCTATGAATTTTACCATTAACCATTGTTAAATAATTTAGAAAAATTATTGAGATATTTTTGAGCTGAATTCGATAGATGTAGAAGTTTTAGACCTGAAACAGATGGCTACAAGAGAGATTTTGCTCAAATTCTTAAGAGCATGGGAGTAAAGGCATACCAGTTATAAATTTTATTTTAAATGATTCTCTTATCAGCTCTGGTATAGATTTTAAATTGTGATTAGGATAGGTGCTAGCGGCTGGTCGTATCTCGAATGGTATGGCGTTTTTTATCCTAGAGGTTTGAATAGCTCAGATATGCTGTCCTACTACGCTAAATTCTTCGATACTTCTGAGGTGAACAGCTCATTTTACAGCATTCCTAAAAAGGATACAGTACACTTCTGGAGCAGGAAAACTCCAGAAAACTTCGTTTTCGCGATAAAAGTCTATAGAGGCATAACACACGAGAAAAAACTATCAAACGTCCAGCGAGATTTAATCAGTTTCATTGAAAAATTTGAAGCTTTAGAACGCTCAAGAAAGCTTGGACCATTTTTAATACAGCTCCCGCCTAGATTCAAAAAGAATTTAAATC
>Ga0190366_1000106_pt1 | contig 16801 bp, 16 predicted proteins | sample 487218910_MG_FD_169990 | JGI IMG/M metagenome (GOLD analysis project Ga0190366, IMG submission 169990) | Hydrothermal vent microbial mat bacterial communities from Southern Trench, Guaymas Basin, Mexico - 4872-18-9-10_MG | ecosystem: Environmental > Aquatic > Marine > Hydrothermal vents >...
CCTAACAAGGCTCAACAGCCTCCTGTGAGGCTGTTCCGGGGAGGCTCCTACATCACCCCACTCCTTATGCTCCGGACCTCCCCTGTTGCCAGGGGACGGCTCCGCCTAGACCAGCGGATTTACCGGAGCTCCTTAGAGTGGGGCTCATTCAACTCTTCTCCGGCTGATAGGTATATGGGCTCGAATATACCCTTTAAATTTAGAAAATCCGCGTTTCAGGCGCTGTAAACGGGAAATTTTGGGAAAGAATCTCCAGCCCTTAGAGGCCGAATCAGGCATCATTAATGTGAGCATCGTTTATCGAGTTACCTTTTTTAAACGCTAAGCATATACCTCTTATGGGTTGGGACGACCCTCAAGGTTGCGAGAGACCCTGTTGCTTGTTGCGGACTACCGGGAGATTCCCCTTAAGAGGCTTATTCAGTTAGGTGAAGAGATATTTGGGCTTAGCCCGAGGACTATCAGAAGCCACCTGTCTAGAATGGTCACCGTATCCTTTGAATTAAAATTGTTTAGATTTAAAAAGGAGTTCAAGCTTAAGGTTTTCCCAGTAGGTTTTTACAAGCGGCGTAATGGGGAAAAGGTAGTGTACTTTATCGATCAGGTTCCGAAAAGACTTGCTATCGCATACATAACGTCCGTCATCATCATATTCCTTACAGCGATCTCGCAGATCCTTGAGGGCGACCTACCTGGAGCGATGAGCACGGTGTTCTGGCCGCTACTCATGCCATCGATAGGCTCCACGTTCCTATCTTATCTCGGCCACCGCATCAGGCACCAGGAGGGCGTATACGATAACGAGATAAAATGCGTGATCAAGTACCGCGAAAAGAAGAAGAATATAATTGTAAAGGGCATATTTAAAAGAGAGGCGCGGTTATCTAAGGTCAAAGAGTATGCAATTCAAGAGATTGGTAGGAGGCGAGGCGAGCCTCTCCGTGGAGAATATATTCTCCTCTTCATAGACGAGGGTGGAAGAGAAATCCGAGTGAACGAGGTCAATCGCCTATACTTATTAGATGGACGGGTCCTGCACTTCAAGCTTGTAAAACCGAGAAAACTCAGCAAACCTGCTCATCAGAAAACATCCTCATAATCCGAGGAAAATCGGCCAGATCACAGCACTTCTCTTCTTATAAAAGTCGCTAGCCGGAGTCAAGTAAAGAGTGAACTCATGGACCTTATAGAGTCTCACGCGTGAGACTCGGTTTGAGCCCCCAGCCGTAGGAATCTCCCGAACCCGGCGCTAAGACCAATTGTATAATCAGTCAGTTGGTCCCCGCTTAATGTTTCTAACCCTCGGCGAGAAGCTTAGAATAGTCTCGATAAGGCTTCATGAGGGTAAGACGAAGCCACCGAATAGATTGACTGAGGCAGAGCTCCTGAAGCTAATGGAGGAGAACGGCATAGGAACAGACGCCACTAGGGCCACATATCCAAAGCTCCTCATAGATAGAGGTTATGCGGTCAGGGAGAGGAGGGTGTTTAAGCCAACCGAGCTTGGAATGAAGCTGATAGAGCTATTAGAGGACGTGGATGAGAGGCTGGTAACGCCTGAGACTAGGAGGAGGATCGAAGAATTAATGGAAGAGATAGAGACCGGAAAAATAGGCTATAATGAGGCACTAGAGAAGGCGGTCTCAGAATATCTGCCGCTTTATTAAGAATTAGAGACCAGACTGTTTATATGAGATTCCTGTACTCATCTGATTATTACTGGATTCTCGGATTTCTGTAGATCGTTAATCACGGTTTAACCTTTCTTCCTCTTCCTCTCATATGATTTCTTAACAGAACAGAAAATCTACATCAACTATTAGTAAGGAGCCCTTTAACATCTTCTCGAAAGCCATTGCTCAAACGCTCGGACTATTTCATTACGCCTTCGAAGAAGTGCGAAAAACGTTCCATAAAGTCTTTAAAAACCTTTATATTTGCAGGCTTTACGAAAACATTATCTCCCTCGATACTCAGCTGGATTTGATATAAGCCCTTCTCCGTTAAGAACTTTAAACAACTTTCTAGAACTAGCCTGTCTCTCCAACTTTTACCCGCTAAACTTCTTGGACCTTGGAGCTTCCATGGAAAATATATGAATTTTGGGGCAACTCTTCTCTCCACCTCATTAAGTAATTCATTCAATTTACATCTCCCACCTAAACGGAGAATGGCTATGATAAATGCTTGTTCAAGTATCCGCAAATCAATAGGTACTGGTTTTTTCTTCACCCTTCCACCTTTCTCCTTGGATGTCTTATCTCTTCCTCGTACGCCTGTAAACCGCCTTCTGAGGGGGACCCTGATTCTAGGTAGTTTAAGATTAGCGCCTACCGGAGGAGGGAGCGGTGGTATTTTTTCTATCTCCGTAGTTAGTCGCGGTTGTTCAGGTTCATGGCGCTCGCAGATTGTGGATAAAGAAGCTTCAAACTCTTGTTCCAAATCTTTAGTGTTTAAGCGCTTGATTCTCAGCCCACTTACGAATTTCTCTACGACATTGATTAATGTAATATTCTGTGTAAGAATCCCAGCTTCAAAGTTTTTCGTTAATCCTTTATCCGTGATATTTAATGATGATATTATTGCAAAACGGTCGTCAATCAACAAAACTTTTGCATGAAGCTTCGGATCATTCCAAACGTCTTTACATCTGTCTAAGATATATGTTATCGCTTCTGGGTCTGTGAGCCCCATCACGAGGTCTTGCCTAGTGATTCTTGTAATGATGGTGATTTTAACGTCCTTGCTCACATATGATAGCAGCTTTTTTATGGCGCCATAATTTAAGTAAGGAGAAACAATTACTATTCGTTTCTTTGCTCGATTTAGTATGTCGAAAAGAAGTTGTGGGATATTTTTATAACTTGATATGAATGCTGTCTGAATGGGGCCATCCATGCTGATTTCACCTTTACCATAATATTTCTCCTTATACGATTTTCGTTCACCCCAAAGCTCTAAGAAGAACATCTTGGCCTGATTAACGATGTTTGGGTCATTAGTCCTAACTCCTATCTCATGCCACACATCAAAGCCTTGTTTTGATATATTAGAAGATGAGATTATAACTTCGCTTTCATTGATTAAAAGTTTGCAGTGAACATCCTCCCCTAATCTGATCTTTACATTTGCCATATTTTTAGTTATGTTCCTGACTTTTTCATAGTCGTCGACCCTTCTCACGATGATTTTTACAGAGACCTCCTTTTTAACGCGATCTAATAAATCTGCGAGGATTTCTGGCGATATATAAGGTGAGGCGATGTAAAGGTCGCTTCGAGCATTTTCCGCCACTTCTAGATAAGCTTTTCGTATATTAGGATGTGATATGACCACGATATACGTATTAGCTACTTTCTTAGATTCTTCTAAGAGATCACCGATCTCCTCAAGCTTTTTAAACAAAAACTCTGGCTGAAGAAATAGATCCGGATAATATCGACATTTTTTCCTAAGAATTTGCAAACCTTCTTTCAATATCAAATATTTACATTCTTCTCGTTCACACAATTGTCTTAGCTCACTATCTATACCAACCCGCGGTCTTTTCACAAGCTCTAAGAGCCTCCTAACCTGCTCATTAAGCCGATTTATCACAGCAGTCCACAATTTAATTTCACTTTCCAAATAATCTTTCTCTTCATTAATAATGTTATTTTTAGATGATTTTATCATCCGTAATACATGTTTCAGTTTAAACCGCTGGAACGATAAGCTAGTTATATTATTTTTAGCTTTGATAATACTTTCTTTGATATCTGCTAGAGAGGCGCTTAATTCATCAACTTCACGGACGATCCAAATAGAACCAATTATAGGTTGTAAAAACTTCAGGATTCGGTAAAACAATGTTCCTTTGATGCGGTCTATCCTTTCCTCGACCTTATCCTTTTGTCTCTTTAGTTTTGTAATCGTTTCTTCACACTCTTTTATGTATGAACTAAGTAGCCGTAGTCTGTAGAGTACATACTCCTCTTCTAACCCGAGCATAAAAAGAGGAAATTCGGGATAAACTTTCAAATCTTCGACGTGAGCACGTAAATTCTTAATTTCGCCTTCAGATGCTTTAGCTTCTTTTAACATGACCGCTTCCCGCTCTCGCTTTCTCGTTAAGATAAGCTTGAACTAAATCTTTAGGTAAAAGTCCCTGATCAATGTATTTGTGTAAAATTTCCCTTAACTCTTCGTAGGGCTTTTCTTTTAAAATTTTCTGAAATTCTTTAATCACATCAGCTCTGTTCTTCCTCGGAGTTTTGCTGGCGATGTAGCTTAGGAGATCATACTCGATCGGTCTATGCTGAGCACATGGAGGACGAGGGAACCTAATTATTATCGGGCTTGTAAATGTGTCATGAACTATAACCGCATAACCTTTTGGAAGTCGTTGTATTACTTGCCTCACTTGATTGGAGATTCCTCTATATAAATGAGCATCTAGCTCTGGCGCCTTCATTCTACAGAGTATAAATGTGGAGACGTTTCCAGTCGTTGTGTCAGAAATTTGTGATGGATACTGTTCGATCCCCATCAAAATAGCTCCAATAGATCGACCTCTCGCGGCTATATCATCGATTATATCTCTTATTCCTGAGATAGGCGGTTTAGCGGCTTTTGGAGCGAATTTGTTAAGTTCATCTATCAAATAAACAATTTTCTTAACCCCAGCCGTTCCTTCCTCAAGCTTCCGTATGGTATCGGCATGTACCTTTGAGAAAACTAGCCGTTGCGCTGGTTCGCTGAGTCTTTGCACGTCTATAACACTAAGTCTCCCCTTAACCAAAAGATCCTCTATTGGGAGCGGTTCACTCTTACCTTCAATTAGTCCTCTAAACCTGTTACGTATGCCTTCAAGTATTCTCTTCGCTTTTAGGGCTGTGGCACTATGATGGGTCGCACCAGTTCTTGACGTAACCCAGCCCCTCTCCCCCTCCCTAATCATGTATTCCAATTCAAGGATTGCATCGTCAAAGCTTTGGATCTCTTCTATTGAGCATAAGTCCGTGAGTAGTGCTTCTAATTTATCATCCCAATCTTCAGGAGATATAGCAAAGTGGAGTTGATCCTTGATATCGTTCCACCTCCATGAGAAAGCAATAGCATCAAACCGAAGACTATTTGGCTCATTAATTTCTACTGGGTGCTCTGGAGCGAATATTTTTACATCTTCGAAGGGCTTCGGCTCAAGTTTCATCAGCTTATATAATTCTAAATCCTCACTTTTTAATTCAGTATTTTCCTTATCAACCCAAAGCAAATCATCAGCCTTCACATTAAATGCTATGATACATGTCTCTTTAGAAAGCTCCTTATCGGATAGAATGGCACGACAACAAAGCAGGTTCCATGCGGTCTTTGCGTAACCTGTTTGTCCACCAGTATTTATATGAGCGGCCTCAGGACCTAAAACGTATTCAAATGGAAGCTTCACTACGCATGTTTGAGGCGGGATGCCTGAGAGCAATGTGTATACACCAACCGGTATACCGTCCTCCTTAATATTAAAAGCGGTTTGAATGCCGGATGCGTCTGCTAACTTAATAGGATGACGGCCAACGGGTGCTGTTACTCCAGATTTCCTGATAACTCTCAACATCATAACTGAAGCAGTAATAGGCTCTTTGGCACTCTCTATGCTAAGTTGTTCAGAAATCACATCTCTATCGCTCGTTTTGATGGTCTTCTCAACAATTCCATAGCACTTATCTCCCTCTCTCCCTTCTAAGATCTCATAAACCACCCCCGGCTCTTGTAGATCTAAACGCATTATGTTCTCATCGTTCAGTTCAGCCCAGCATACGAAATTGTCGGGTTCAAATCCCTTTGCGATTATGGTCTTTCCTACAGGCATATTATCTTCTCTCATCTCGACACCCCCTTAAATAGTCCATGTAACGTCTCACGGGATGGAAGATGTGCTGAAATTATTCGTTCACAACGATAGATAGGATATATCTTACGATCCCAATTACTTGTATTGATTTGGACAGGTAATCTTTCGTCAAAAATTGAAAGACATATCTCATCTATCTCTTTAGTTGCTGATGGATTTACTTCCACCCTTACCAATCCAGCAAGGGGGTCACGCCCTAATTTACGTAGCCTTAAATAACATGAATGTATAGGATACTCTTTATTATGTAATAAGTCCCGCCTTCTTATCTCGAAAAGCCAAGACCGATGACCAGCTGGCATTGTAAATACCTTTGGCTCATCCCTTAGCTCCAGAAACCGTGTCATATGCGTCTTTATAAGACCGATTATTTCCTTCCTTTGCATAAACTCATCTATATTAGGTATAGCGCCATCATAGAGTAGGTAACCATCAGTTTTACGGAAATTACGGAGAGCCTTCTGTTCTAATTCATCTCTGAGATGTGAGCTTTTCTCATAACCTCTTTTACGTAAAGTGGCGTAATCATAGGACGGCCTGCCCATGTCTTTTGTTTCAACTACTGTCTCATCTAGCTCATCTAAAACGGCTTGTGGCAGGAAGTCTTTTTTCGGAACGATGAGTTTAACTTGGGTTTCAGGACCATATACTACTTTGCTCCTGTCATCTATAATCACGACACCTGATAGATGAAGCTGAAGTGGTAAAAGAGCACCATAGCTTTTTGACAATATATGTCCAATTAGTATCGTCCTCTGAACCCCGTCCATGAAATACTTAAGTGGAGCTCGGTCAGTTGCTAACTTTACATCCTTAATCTCTTTCTCTTCCATCGCCCTAGGCAACTTTTTAGGCACCCTTCTACCAGTTGGAACGATTACATCCTCTTCTAACACATACTCTGTCATAGGTCTATAGTCCTCTATTTCCGATACTGCATCTACATAGGTCTTTAAAATCTTAACCCAGCTCATCTTTTTACACCTTTATTAAAAATGCCATGCAGGCATAAAGCTTTTATCTTCAGCTACTTTTAAGCCTAAGTAGCTCGTCAGCTTTCCGTGCCTTCCATTGTCTAGTCTCTACAGCTCTTTATCATCTATTTTCCACAGCTTCTTCTCCCATAACAAGATATGACCTTAGCTGGCATCGGACTTAATTTCATTAAGACGAAAATGTGGCCACAAGAGAATAAATTACGATAAGCAGATTTTATTAACCCTTCCCTAACTTCTTTGCTTCGTAGGATGTCTAACATTACCTACAGGCATAGCAACACAGCTAGTTCTCAAAGTTGTTGACAAAATTTATACCCAAAACTTTATAAAGAATTTTACCTATATTATTTTAGGCGATGAAAATGGGTGAAATCACGGTCCTTACTAAAGCTACTTCAAAAAGCAGATCCCTAAGAACAACAATCCCTATGGGCATCGTTAGGCAATTTAACCTTTCAGAAGGCGATAAACTCGCCTGGGAAATTAGAGCAGAAGGAGGAGAACTTGTAATTGTCGTGAAGCCTTTTAAGAGGAAGAGAGATAATGGGGACTGGCCATGGGAAAAATGAAAATCAAAGAAAATATTGGTAAGATTACCACGCCATTAGATATCGCGTTATATATGGTCAACAAACTCTTCAGAAACCGTACACCCAATTCAACTTCTAGAATATTAGATGCGGGTTGCGGATCTGGTGTGTTTATTAGAGCGATTCTCAATTGGTGTAGCAGAGAAAACGTGGAATTGCCTGAAATTATAGGCGTCGAAATCGATTCCGAGCTCGTAAGCATTACACGTAAAAAATTTAAGGGAGTGGACAAAGTGAAGATTATACAAGCAGATTTCTTAACCATTAACGAAAAAGAATTGGCAGGTAAATTCGATTACATTATCAGTAATCCACCATATATCTCTTATGAGAGAATACAGTTCAAAAAAAGGGATCTTTATAAGAAGATGTTTAAAACGGCAATTGGACGATTTGATACTTATATGCTCTTTTTTGAAAAAGCTCTTGAGCTCCTTAAGATCGGTGGTAGAATGGTATTCATAACTCCTGAAAAATATGTTTACACCGTTTCAGCCAAGAAATTGCGTGAATTGTTGGCTCAATATGATGTCGAGGAAATCGAACTAATATATGAAGATGTATTTCAGGGAATCATTGCATATCCCACGATAACGGTTATAAACAAAAAGCCACCTGGAATTACGACTATCCGATTACGAGATGGAATGACTATTAAAATTAAGCTACCTGGCGATGGATCTCCTTGGCTTGCTAGGGCACAGATATGTAGATCTTCGAAGGCAAGCACTCTTTCAAAGTATACACATAGGTTAAAAGACATTGCCATGAGGATAAGTGCAGGTGTTGCTACGGGTTGCGATGAAGTGTTCGTAATCCCCAAGAGAAGCCTCCCTGAGGAATTAAAGACTTATGCATATCCAACTATAAGTGGAAAGGAGTTATCCATGTTCAAACCAGGAGAGGCTATAGATTATAATAAGTTAAATTATGTCATGCTCATTCCATATGATAGGGAAGGTAAATTGTTAAGCGAAAGGTCTAAGCCTTTAATCAAGTATTTATTGAGATGGAGGCATGCGCTTGAAGATAGATACATAGTTAAATCGGGAAAGAAGAAGTGGTATGCTTTCCACGAGAAACCGCCGCTAAAAGATATATTAAGACCAAAAATACTGTGGTGCGACATTGCCCGTGAACCAACTTTTTATGTTGACCCCAAAGGGATGCTTGTACCTAGACATACTGTATATTATCTAATACCTAAGCATCCAAACATTATACCTAAGTTGGTAAAGTATTTGAACAGTGATGAAGTTAGAGAATGGTTAAGGGTGCATTGTCAAAGAGCTGCGAATGGCTATCTTAGGCTACAATCACATATTTTAAAGAAATTGCCCATCCCTAGATTTTTACTAAGGTATCCCTATACATTGGATACGGAGGTGTGAGATTATAGGGATAAATAAAAAACATGAGGGAGCGATAGATGAAATCCTTAAGAAAGTTCCTAGACCCAATTATAGCGAACTACCATTACTTTACGAAGAGCTGGATCAAATGACAAAGAAAATAGGAGATATAGTTATGCAATCCGAATTATTTGAACCTCAAACCTTGCTAATAAGATTTGATAGAGCGGACAAAACTAAGATTATCAGGCTCATCAGAAAAAATTCAGATGTCATGATACCCTTCTTTGTTATGATCTGCGGCTTTAGTGTGAGAGAACTGGAACGACTGTACAATATCAAAAACGTATATTCCCTAAGAGCTAATGTAAGCGAACAGGAAAAATTAGCTGCATTTGCTGAAGCTGTGGAGGATAATTTAAAACATCCAATTCATCTCGAAACGGCTCTTTACAAGTTTTACAAGAACTGGGAGGAGCATCAGAAACGCCATTATCGTGGAAGAAAATCAGAGAATTTTGTGATAGAAACTCTAAGACTACACAAATATCCGGCACGCAAAATAAAGGTACAGTGTAGAGGTAAGGAAAGGGAAATAGACTGTGCCATACCTCCTGACCCACAAAATCTACGCGTTGCGATAATGATACGTCGTGGTGTATTTAGAGATCTTGTAAAAAGAGCTAAAGAATATAGTACAGAATTTGATGAGCTTGTGGAATGTTTCCCAGATATAAAATTTGTAGTAATCTACTTCATTTCCCCACATGAAAAGAATAAAATGGATAAGGTACGTTCGAAAATAGAAAGTGAAAGAGAGGGTAGAAGACCTTATGACCTCATTATATTAACACCTAGCGAAGTTAATAGTGTGCTATTAAAGAAATTGGAAGAATGGAAAATACCAAAAATTTAACTACCAGTTTATAACTAAACAGCACTTATGTGATTGTTCATTTGGTGATTCCGCTGATTATTGGATTCCCGTGATTTCGCTGAGGCTTTAAACACCCCTGCCTTCCTCCTTTTTTCTGTGTTGTGTCTGGGTGGAGAGCCTTCTCAGATTCTCGTGCTCTTGATTCGATTTTATGGATTAGAATGTTTAAGTTAATGAGGCTTGGGTGAGGCTTGTAGAGCTGTTTGATGTGTGGATGAGATGCTTGTTTATGATGATGGAAGGGTTGAGAGGAGGACCGATCTCAAAGCTAGCCACGGGCTCGGGGTCCATGCCGCTACGTGAAATGCTTATAGAGCCTTAGCCGAGGGGTTATGTGGCTTGCACCTCGATCCTCTTACACCTCCTTAAACCGCCTCCTAGCGAGATGCCAAGGTGAGTGAGGTCTCGGTATATGCCCTAGCCTTACCCTCCTTCAAGCCCTCCTCAAAGCCGCTTTGATAACCCCTCTCAATGCCTTCCCTATAGCATCTAAGATCACCCTTAAGCATCTTAATGTGATAGTCCGCGGGCTTAATGAGCGAAGGACTCATGATGGACTTTATATGCCGAACCAGCCCTTAAAGCTTTGTAAAATGGACATCATTATCGTGTAGACCGCTTTCCCAGCATCCTCAGATATCGCTCTAGTCTTTATAAGTTCTCTGTCGGGTGTATTTTAAATGAATGCAAAAGAAGTCGGATAAAGGCACTACATGCTCATGCTAATTTTTACACGATTTTTTATAGAGGTCGTATAGGCGTCTTAAAAGTTTTGAAGCCGAACTTAATGGCTGACGCTTAATTTTTCTTCGCTCTAATTCTATTTGAGCTTGAGAATAAACATAACATCCACCATGGTCGTCATGTAACACAATCCTTACCAGAGTATTATTATCAGGGATCTTATTGTTAACAATTAACTTTTCTTCCGTTAACTTAATTTGCCTAGCTGCTTTATTGGCATCACTAATGGAAAGGTTGCATTTCTTAAACTCTACTAAGTAGACTATCTTTCTATTTACAGCAACAATATCGCACCCCTCTCCAAATTCTTTTTCAGGATAAATTATGTCAAAGTTCTTTTTCATAGGCATTTAGATCTCCCTACCATAAATTTTTTCCGAAAGCTCAATAGATTCTTTTGCTAGGGCATCTAACGCCTCTTTTATACTCGAAGGGAGTTCCACTTCGCCTGTCTCCTTTGATATTTCTAATTTTTTCGTTTTTCCCGATATTACGTCTATAAAGTATGGCATAAAGTTGGCAATCTCTCCTTTAGCATGCAAGTTTGCTAATTTTGCTAACAAGTAATGACTGTGAGTCGTTATTAACAATTGAGACCTGTTAGAAAGTTCTGCCAAGTATTCTGAAATTTTTAATTGAGCATCAGCATGTAGATTAATTTCCGGTTCTTCAACAATAACTAGATTTGGATTCGAGAACTTTATAGGTAATATTATTCCAGCGGTCTGCATTATGCCAGACCCAGCACAGCTAATGGGGATGTCAGCGCCTTTAATGAAGTCATGGTATGTTAATTCCCTATCTGATAGTATAAGCTCTCCATAATCTAAAATTTCACATCTTAATTGTTCGTGTCTAAGTACGTTATTAAGTATTCGTAGATATTTAAAGATCGGCTCTCTAATTCTAAATATTCTTCTTGTTTCGTGTTCCTGAAGCTCTCTTAAAATGCTTATGACAAGGCTTGTTACCTCAGCTAGCATAGGGAACAAAGCAACTCTCTCAGCAGGTATGTATATGGATTCTTTAGGAATAAAAATATATCTGTCGGTATAAGATAAACTCCAGCCTTTTTCATGAATTGTTATTTCTGGACTAAAAGCTTCTAACCAACTTAAAATCATTTTTGGGGAGACATCAAGAGTCACTTCCGCATTCATTTCCTGATTAACACGAATCTCGAGATGTAAAATTGTCACATTTTCATCTTTAAAAGTGATTCCAATAAGAGCGTCTTTCTCACCGTAGCGTATGAGCTTGTCAACTGGAATTGAATAGTACCTAAGAACAAGATTATTTAGTAAGGTATACGAAATTCGTTTTAACGCATCTGACCTTATGTAGTCTATTATATCATTGATATTATTTTTGACAAAATTCGCTAAAAGATCCCTTGAGACATAACCTTTAAATCCGCTATTCTTCAACTGTTCCACGATACTATTTGGTAGCGAAAAACGTAATATGCCATCTTCGAATAGCTCTTTTAGCAGCGAAGTAAGGAGCGCAAGATACGTTTTTCCACAATTTTGTGGACCTATTAAAAGCGTTATATCTCCAAAAGTTAAATCGGCTTCTGATATCGGTCCCCAGTTTATTGCTTTTAGAGAGCCTATTTTGAATGGAAACTTCTGATATGCATTTTGCATGTTACCAACCTCTATTCTTTGTAAATGCCCCTTATTAAAGCTTATTAAACCGTCATAAGGGTGCGCTAAAATTGGTAGCCACAAAATGGCGTAAAAGACATGCCAAACATTCATAGATCCTCTAGTAGCACTAATAGGCTAACACATACGAACCTTTTTGGATAAGAAGCTTCCAAAAGTCCAATTCTGCGCAAATATCTTAAGGCCGCAATCGCATCCACGCATCAATATTCACCCCCACGTGTTTGGTGAGCTACCTGTTTTAGATAACAGAGATAGAATTAAAAATATGAAAATGAATAGAATTTCTTTAATAATTGAAAATCTCTTTGCCGCCTCATTAAGTCATCTAAGAATTCTATAGTGTTTCTGAAGAACCTGCTTGAGATCTCATCCTACCTACCCTGAAAGAATGCCTTTGAAAAGAAGAACTTTAAAGCTTCATACCAATCTCTCCCCAGGGCTTCACCGTCAATATCGCGTAAAAACCTCCCCTTATATACCTCACCATAGTACGCAACTGATCTGACAAGCTCGCTATATACTCGCGGCATCACAAACCTACTTACGACATAGCTCTAGATAAGGGCTCAGATCCCTAACAGACATCACCCTCTCTGTTAATGATGGCTAAGAAAGCCCTCTAAGACCTTGGATCTAAATCCTGTTCATGGTCGCTCTTAAGCTTCGTAAAATGGGAGCCATTATTGTGTAGGTAGCCTTCTCCAACACTCTCAGATATGGCTCCACCCTATATGAATGCCTCTCGACGGGCTGAATTGGAATAGCCTTGGACATTCCACTAGCTCCAGCCATCACATATGTCACCGCTTGCCTTGGGAAAACCCTTACCCCAGCCCTTTTTAGATGGTTAGCAGCCACCGCCCGCCTAACCTCAACTGCATAGTCATCTAGATCCATGCTCAGAACCTGGGTTATCGCTAGATCCTCGATCGAGACATCTCCTAGGATAAGCCTCCTAGCATACCCTCGATAGATCTCAATAGCCTGGGTGGGTCTTTAATGGTAGGAATGCAATCCACCTATACATCTAAGACTATTTCTGGAGGTGATCCGGGCTTAAGCTCCATATAGTTCAACAATAAACTTATCAAGGATCGTGTATCGGACATGCTTGATGAAGGAATCTTATGAGGGTGTTGAGATAGTTGAGGTAGAGCCCATCGAGGGCGAGGGATTCACGATAATCGAGGGCTTCCCCGACGTGGGGTTGGTTGGATCTATAGCGGCTTCATTCATAGCGGATAGGCTTGGGATGAAGGAGGTTGGATATGTGGATGTCGAGACCCTTCCGCCGATAATCTCGGTGAGGGATGGGAGGATCCTAGAGCTCATCAGGATCTATAGGAAGGATAATTTGCTGGCCATCCTCTCAGATGTCCCCATCCCAGCCTCAATAGTGAAGCCATTTAGCCGCGAGCTTATGAATTGGATCGAGTCGAAGAAACCCAAGCTCCTAGTATCCTTGACCGGGATCCCCGAGCCCAATAGATTGAACATCGATAAGCCTAAGGTCTATCTCTTGGCGAGTAAGGTCGAGTTGGGGCAAAGACTCCATGAAGCCATGGGAATTGAGATGTTTAAGGATGGGTTTATAGCTGGAATTAAGGGGATGTTGCTGAAGGAGGGCGTGAGAAGGGGGATAGACACGGTCTTGATCTCAGCTCAATCACACTTCAACTACCCAGATCCGGGATCGGCTGCAGAGGTCGTCAGGTATGTCTCAAAGATCCTAAACATCGAGCTAGATGTCAAGCCCTTGCTGGAGAGCGCCGAGGAGCTGAAGCTCAGGCTCAGAGACCTGATGAGGAGGACGAACCGGATGATGCAAGGAGTTCAGAAGTCTAGGGAGCTTGAGCTACCTCCGGTCTACTTGTAGGAGGTGAGGTGGATGAGTTATAGGAGAAAGCCTCTTTGGAGGATTTTGTTGGACGAGTTTAGGAGGATTGAGGAGGAGATGAGCAGGATTGAGGACGAGTTCATAAGGAGGGTTAAAGAGGCCGAGGGGATGAGAGGATGCATAACTCCCCTCCACAATCTCTACGAGTCTGGAGACGAGATAATCTTCACCGCCGACATGCCAGGCTCAAGTAAGGAGGAGATAGATCTAAGGGTTGGAGAGAATTACATCAGGGTAGAGGCACCATGTAGATCTCCGATAAGGGGTGAGAGAAAATATCTTCTCCACGTCGAGCTCCCCGTCGAAATAGATCCGACCAGCGTCAGGGCCAGATACAAGGATGGAGTCCTAGAGGTGGTTGCGAGGAAGAGGCTTAGAGGATTCAGGATCAGGGTGGAGTAGCGAGAGCCCTAACCACCGCCGACCAAGCCTTCACGATATTATTCCTATTGTATCCTCCTCCGCCCATGGCGACGATCCTACCCTCACACGTCTCCTCCGCGAGCTTATGCAATCTCCTCGCTACGAAGTAGTGGACCTCCTCCGTATATTCAAGCCCCGTTAATGGATCTCCTATCAATCCATCGGCTCCAGCTTGGAGTAGGATGAACTCGGGATTGATGTCTTTTAGGAATCTCTCGACGAGCTTCTCCCAATTCTCCATGAACTCCTCGACCCCCGCTCCAGGCATCAAGGGTATGTTAAGCTTGGTTCCAGCCGCCTCTCCCCCACCCCTCTCATGTGCGAAGCCCGTTCCCGGATATAGAGTCCTACCATCTTGATGGAAGTCGACGTGCTTTAACCGTTTATCGTAGTAGAAGTCGTAGAAGACTCCATCTCCATGATGTGCGTCGATATCGACGTAGAGGACCTCCTTTAATCCAACCTCATCCAAGAGATATTTTATCGCTATCGAGGCGTCGTTGAAGATGCAGAATCCGGCGGCCCTACCCCTCCTCGCATGATGTAGTCCGCCCATGGGATTGAATCCATGATCTATCTCACCTCTCATGACTAGGTCCACGAGCTTGAGGGTTGATCCGACTACGTAGAGAGATGCCTCAAAACATCCCTTAAAGGCCGGCGTATCCCCATAATCTAGGTATCCATATCCATCCATCGACATCTTCTTGACGAAGTCGACATACTCCCTCTCATGGTAGGATAATACTTCTTCGATCGTCGCCATCCTAGGCTTAACCCTAACTATCTGTCCTGGAAACTCGTCTTCAAGTTCTGGGAGCTTCTCATAGAATCTCTCAATCCTATCCCTTCTAAATGGATGGGGTTGGGGGAAACTGTAGAGGAGCATCTCCTCACCGTAGATCACGCCCACCCTACATCCACTCACAAACAGCCCTCCAGAACAAGCCATCTAGGAGATTATGAGAGGCCGATTATTAGATATTTTTACAAGGAAGGAGGTTTTCTCCAGATTGAGGAGTTGCCTCGGAGAAGGTTTAGGATCTTGGAGGGGAAAGATGGGGTTAGAAGGCTCTATGACGACTTAGCCGAGGTCTATGATCATTCACGATTCCTCTATCTAACTAGGAGGCTTGAGAGATGTGAGGAGAAGGTTTTGAGGGAATGGTTTGATAAATTGGAGTCCCTGATGCTGGATGTTGGGTGTGGATCTGGGAGATACTCTCTGAGGCTGGCTGATAGAGGAGTCGAGGTAGTCTCCATGGATCTAAGCTTAAGGATGTTGAAGGTTCTTCTCAGAAAGCTGGAAGGACGTGGGGTTAGGGAGAATGTCCACGCGGTCTTAGCCGATGGAGAGAATCTACCATTTAGAGATGGTTCTTTTAGAGGTCTATTATGCACCCTAACCTTCGACCACTTTCAAGAGCCTGAAAAGGCGATTTCAGAGTTTTCAAGGGTTTTGAGGAGCGGGGGACTATGCATGATCTCAACGCTGAACGAAGAGCATCTCAAGCTGCTTAGGAGACTGCTCAGGATACCGGACGATAAGATTCCCTTCCTCGGCGAGTCCATTCCTCCCACCCTCATCTACGAGGTCGGGCATACAAGTTTAAGGCTTCAAGAGCTTCTCTCCGCCAACGGCTTTAAGCCTGTTAAGCTTATGGGCTGTTGTCACTGGGGATTGTTCACTCCATTCATACCTGAGCCCATATTTAAGCTGTTAGAGAGGCTGTTGGTCAAGCTCAAGTCCATGAGACATGCTGCATTACATGTAGTGGTGGCCAAAAGATCCCCGAAATAGATCCTTCAAAAGCGAGGATACTCTAAAAGCTTATTTAGGAGGCTTTTAACCGTCGAGCCGGATTCATGGACAAATTTATAAAATTTATAATCAATCTTGAACTAAATATTGCGATGAAGCTCAAGCATAGCTTAGACGAGAAGGATCTCAAGATATTGGAGATACTTCAAAGCGATGGGAGGGCCTCATACTCTCAGATCTCGAGGAACCTTGGGATGAGCGAGGCGGCCATCTACTCTAGGATTCAGAAGCTGTTAAAGTCGGGTGTTATAAGGAGGTTTCAGGCAATTCTAGACCCAGATAAGCTAGGCTTCACCCTCACAGCCTTCATAGCGATAACGGCTCAGCCGGCCAAGTATGAGGATGTCCTGAAGGCTTTAGCCGAGATACCGGAGATCCAAGAGATCCATGATGTTACAGGAGACTATTATTGCTTGATTAAGCTCAGAACCGATGGAAGGGAGAGCTTGGCGAAGATACTCGACCATATAGGATC
>Ga0190366_1000108_pt1 | contig 16715 bp, 11 predicted proteins | sample 487218910_MG_FD_169990 | JGI IMG/M metagenome (GOLD analysis project Ga0190366, IMG submission 169990) | Hydrothermal vent microbial mat bacterial communities from Southern Trench, Guaymas Basin, Mexico - 4872-18-9-10_MG | ecosystem: Environmental > Aquatic > Marine > Hydrothermal vents >...
ATAATAGGTATAATGGTCTAGCTGCATATAATGCCGCGATTAATCCCCTTACATAGTTAAGATCGCAGGTAATGTACAAATAATTTCCCTTAATCCTGACATATATATTTTCTAAGCCGTTATTTACAGCATTTAACTCTTCTTCAAAAATGAAATTTGTTTTTTCAAGTAACTCGTTATATCCTAGTACAAGAAGAAAATCACATAATTTTTCTACTTCATTTATATCCTTAATATTTAAGTATCCTAGATTTATTGAGGATACCCCTAAATCATTTAAGATAACACTAAGTGCATGTGAAAACTCTGGATCAGAAGATATGATTCCTAGATAGGGTTTTCTATGTACCTCAAGTGATTTTATACTTTTTAACTTAAGAGCTATGTATTTTCCGGGTCCTATTATATAATGATAATGTCTATGGCAATAGACATCGTCGATGTGTAAATGTTTTCTCTCTAAATCGCTTTTTATAGATAATTCACGATCACGAAGGAAATTGTAAAATCTTCTTGATAATTCAATTATCATGCCATAATCAAGATAGAATAGTTTAAAAATAAGTTGTATATTTGTTGAAGGTTTTAGTGGGTATATTTAAGGGAAATCTAGGAATAGCTCTCCAAAAATAGGTTAGGGACAAAGATTATGTAAAACCTTTCTAAGTAGTTATACTAGTTTTGCTGCTAATTTTGTTAAATGATAAGAATATCCAGCTTCATTATCATACCATGCTAGTACTTTTACGAGATTTCCATCTACTACTTGCGTTAATAATCCATCTACTACTGATAAGTATCGGCAGCCAATATAATCTGAGGAGACCAATGGCTCTTCAACGTATAATAGTGTTTCACTTAAGTTTGTTTCTGCTGCTTCTTTAAATGCATTATTAACTTCGTCTTTATCAGTTGTTTTTTCGACGATTGATGATAGATCTACTATAGAGACATCTGGAACAGGAGCTCTTATAGCTAATGCTGTTAGCTTACCCTCGAGCTCTGGATATATCTGGAAGATTGCTTTAGCAGCTCCTGTAGATGTTGGAATTAAATTTATAGCGGCTGCCCTTGCTCGCCTAATATCCCTATGTATAGCGTCCAGTAATCTTTGATCATTTGTATAGGCATGAATAGTGGTCATTTCACCCTTAACTATACCAAAATTTTCCTTCAAAACCTTTATTAATGGTGCAAGCGCATTTGTCGTGCACGAAGCCATTGAAATTACATGATGTTTTTCAGGATCATACTTATCTGAATTTATCTTTGGTAATATTGTTATATCAGCATCAGGCATTGGTGCTGAAACTAAAACTTTCTTTACACTTCCATGTAAGTGTCTTGACGCTAACTCTTTAGTTCTAAATACTCCAGACGACTCAATAACAACTTCAACATCTAACTTATCCCACGGTATCTGGCCAGGATCTCTCTCATTGAAAATCACAATTTCATCATCGCCTACAACTATTTTTCCATCTACTGCCTTAACATCTAAGTCTAGCTTTCCATGAATGGTATCATACTTTAAGAGAAAGGCAAGAGTTTCCGCAGGCATCAAATCGTTAACAGCTACTACTTCAACTTCTGGAATTTCTAATGACGCTCTATAAACTAATCGACCAATTCTACCAAATCCATTAATACCTACGCGTACCATTGTTTTCACCAACCATTAATTTTTTATAAACCATATAATTTAGTCTTAGTCATTATCATATTTTTCTATTAAAAAGTAACCAGTTATTACTAACTATTACTTGTTTTTTACTTACTTTGTAATGGATAATGGAGGTAAAGACACTTATCCTCAGCTTCCTAACACTTCAGTAAATATTTTTAATTAAAGAATAAAGACATACTGTATATTTTGGTTGTTAAGTTATGGATGTTGAAAAATTACTTGTTAAGATATTTGCTCGTGGATACACTTTATCGTTTGGAGATTATGTTTTAGCAAGTGGAGTTAAAAGTTCTTATTATATAAATTTTTCATATCTAGCAAATCGTCCTGATTACCTGTCTGCAATTTCTGAAAGCTTAGCTAATTTAATACGAAAAAAGATAGGATTAAATAATTTTGACAAGATAGTTGGTGTTTCAAATAAGGGTGCACTATTCTTACCATTGCTGTCAATAAGTCTTGATAAACCTTTTTCTTATTTTGATAAATATGATATGAAGATTGTATTGGGACATATCAATACTGACGATGTTATCGTATTTGTAGATGATATACTCAATACGGGATTCACTGCTGAGAGACTCTATATGCATATTAAGAATCGATATGGTGCAAATATGAGATATATGGTGGTAATTTTAGATAGGGAGGAGGGTGGAGTAACGAGAATGAAGAAGTATAATGTTAAGGTCTATTCATTAATTAAAATGAGTAAATTGTCGAAAATCCTATTTGAGTATGGAGCACTTTCTGAGGAGGAGTATAATATTATTATAGAGAGTATAAAAAAGAGGGGAATAAAGTAGAGGTTATGCTACGCTAAAACAGTAGAAATTATATGTTTCAAGCCTTAATGCTATATATGCATAGAAGTTATTGTAGTACTTAATTACTAGAGGCTGTTCTCTATATCCCATGTAAACTATCTGTGCAATTACTGGAGTATCCGTAGAGTTTCTAATTACAGATATTGTTACATGCAATGGTGAGTATACGTAAATGGGAGATACACTAGGAACTACATAAATGGACGCCTCTCCAGACGCCACGGTTGCAAGGTAGTTAGGGATACCATATATTGCATATACAGAGTAAAACGGATTCTCCTCAGACGCGTTTATAGTAAATGTATGGTACGCAACTAGCGATGAAATTAGGAATGTTTCGGCCGGTAAAATCGATACTTTAAGTTTAAATGTTTCTGCAGGAAATAGCCCTCCATAAAGGTATTGTCTAATTGCGAATGTGTAGATACCATAATCGTATAGGAAGACGTCTAGAGATGGGTAAGCCCATCCTATAAGTGCAGTTTCATTTAGTGTTGTATGCCAGATATGCCTTCCATAGCCGATATAGAAGCCCCAGTCGCTATACCCGATTAAATATGGTGTATGCACGAAGAAGTCATATCCAGAAAGCGGGTGTTGCCACTCTAATGTAATTGATAGTATTGATATTCCATAGTATGTGGGTGGAATATATACATGGAAGAATCTCCAATCTCCTGATTCATATCTCCATCCCCACTGTTGTCTTCCCAGTGTGGAATATGAGTCGTATGGTCTCGTATCATCAGGCTCTAGGCCACCTATGGTAAACTCTAAGGAGTTTACTACATATAGAATACTCCAGCTTACTGGTATTGTTATTGTATTATTTTCATATGACACCTCTATAAATGCACTGTAAATTCCAGGTTCTGCTGACGCGTTAACTAAGTAGTTAATATTTATAGCACTATTTGCTTCCACAATGGAAGAATTAACTACACTGACAGATGGTGAATCAAGCTTGGCGTATTTTACAACTCTAACTATTACTGGGACATCATACGGGGATTCACTCCATCTATATACATAAAGTACCAACTTGTTATTGTCAGGATCAGCCATCATATTGTAAGGATTATTTAATGTTAACTCTTGAACATTTGCTCGTGCATATGCATAATTCATTCTAGCGAATTCTCCATCATCAATTTCTCCATCTTGGTCTAAATCAGACCATTCTCCAAAGACTAAAGCATGGTATGTAGAGTACCAATACATGTTATATGGATCAAAGTATGGATATTCTGTATATAGATCTATTACAACAAAATCCGCATCAGCAAATTCCTCCGGATCAAATACCTTAATGAAGGGGACTGTATAGTTCTCGAAGCCCGTTGATGTAAAGTTATAAACCTCCTCTCCAACTTTTATTAGCTCATAATCATGGATGTGAACAGCTACATCTTTCTCTGTATATGTACTGGTAAGCGTTAATGTGCCATTATACACTTCACCAGGCATTAAATAACCTGCAAATATACTTGGCATTGCAATATCATTACTTACTGGCGGTAACGTGCCATATATTAAGAACCAGGGTGCATATACCTGTGAGTAGATGTTTGTCCACGTATCTGGGCTTAATGCATAAATACCTCCATCTACCACTAACTTGATAGCATTATATGCGTCAACACGTCCTGCACCTTGGATAAATGCTGGATAATTCAAGTCTACAGTTGTACTCATAATTATGCTTTTCAACACAAATGGATCGTAATTTATTCCCTTATCTTTTAATGCTTGAACTAATAATGCAGCTACTCCAGCTGTTAAAGGTGTTGCCATACTCGTACCGCCGAAGAATGTAAATGACTGTTTACCGTCACCATATATTAACCCTGGTACCCATCCAAATGCTCCTATGTTGACAACGTCTGGCTTTGTATCACCCAATGGAGTAGGCCCTCTCAAAGACCAGAATATAATATTATCATAGAAGCCCTGATAATCATAGAATATAGGGAGATCTGTTTGAAGCTTTACCCAGTGGAATGATGTTGATGCACCAACTGTTAGTACTAGACTAGCAGCTCCTGGTGAGGTTATAGTGCCGTATCCTGGTCCGCCATTTCCACCTGCTTGGACCATTAGTATTCCTGGGAAGTCTGGGTCTAAGAATCCTGGGATCATGAAAGCCATTTCTAGTGTAGACTCAAAGTCTACTCCGAATAGGAAATAGTCATAGTAGTAATATGATATTCCCCAGCTATTACTTGCTATGTCAGCTCTTGGCTGGCCACTATATACAAGATATGGAACGCCATCTACCACTACGGTGTCAAAACCGGCAGCGAAGAACCAAGCAGCCTCGACAAATCCATTAAACAGTCCTGTCATGCCAAGGATTTTAGCATCTTTGGCTATACCTACTAGGGATATACTTTCATTTTCACTATAGACATCATATGCTAGTGTACCTGAAGATGCAATTGCACCAGCACATGCTGTTCCGTGTCCATAAAAGTCATAGAATAATAGAAGATACTCTCCCTTATCTGAAAAACCTTCCTTAAATCCTCCTCCAAAGAAATACATAGCATCTAAGAAGTATCCTCCAACTACACCTAATGATATATCTGGTATATCATCTCCATTAAAGTCTTCCGCTATAACGTCTCCCTTATGATATGGATTTTCATCTGCAAAACTGTAGTCTGGAGCTTTATCTTGAAATACCATTTTATAAATGCTTGATACATCTACATAAACGGTATCATACAACCCCGGCGTTTCTGAGTCAACCAATAAAACTGGTATTATTACTCCATAGAGATAGTTTACTTGAAAACCTAACTTATAGTTACCACTAGCTGAGGTTATATTTCCGACATAAAAGTTTGCTGGTATTGTATAGTTCATCCAAGCGTATGAAGTGTCTGCTTCAAATATGTCTAACCACCAGAGCCAACCAGTGAATATTGTGACGTTAACACCAGCAGTTTGTAAGTAGCCATCTACAGCTTTGAAATCATAGAAAGGGAATATTAGTCCCATTGCATCTGGATCAAATACTAGTGGATTATCATTATCATCAATTATTAATTTATCTCTAATGTTTGGTTGACCATAATCTACTCCTGTATCAATTACAGCAACAACCACATCTTCACCAGTATATCCATACAAAGATTCAACATCATTTACCCTAAGGATTTCTCTCATTGTATATAGGTTTAGGCCAATTTCCCCTGAGGATAGAAATTCATTAGGTTCTGGAATACCGTAGTATGGCTGAGGATCTGGCATTATATATACAACATTTGCTAATGTTGATAATGTTTCCACGTCTGATAGACGATAAAAGCCAAAGATTATTGTATTTCCATTCGGAATTTTTAGAACCATATATGGCTTTACATACTTTAGTACACTATCTATGTTATTTCCACTAACAATTACCTTGCCCTTTACAACATCACCAATTAAAGATACCCCCTCAAAGTTTCCATTCTCATATAGAATTTTTCTTAAGATTGGAGAGATCTTGCTAGGTTGTGGGGTATTAGTCACATAATTATCAGCATGTACTAATGGTACTGATGTAAATATTGCCAGCAATAATAGGCTAATTACTAGTATAGATATATAACATTGTTTCATAATTGACACACCTCTAAAATATTAACATTAACCTTCAATATATAGTATTATTGTAATATTCTTAAAAATTGTAATTTATGGAGTATAGTATTTATATGAGTTATAACGCTGGAAAAATTTTTTATAAATAGAGGTATTCTTGTAGACTACATAATATATATACTTTCTTCCTTTACCTTTTATAACTCTAGGAATTTCTGAAAATTTTTTGACATCTTTTTTATATTTTCTAGCAGAGATTTAACATTTGGTTTACGAGATAAAGCGAGTATTAACTTCTCCTTCATTGCAATTTTTATACCTAGGGTATCTACCTTAGATGGGCCGTGAAGAATAACTAGTCTGGGTTTTAATGGATATACCCTAATTGCTACTAGTGGTGATCTACCAAGGGATACATTTGTAAATATTAATGCCCGTTCAGTAGTACGCCCATATATTCTATAAAAACTTTCTCCGCTAAGTGATAGTATTGCAGTAACACCATCTATAACTGTATGTCCATAAATATATGACTTACCTAGATACTCTTCTCCTACAAGAACTTCACTATTAGTTGCAAATATATATTCATTTGCCGGAATTGGCTCATGAAAATCCTCTATTAGTAGTATTCCGTCCTCTGGAGAGAAATTCTCACTCTTACTAATTAGCCTTATGATTTTCCCGCCTCTCAGGACGTCAATTTCTATGAGAGCATTAACAAATCTCTTTATAAAGTTTGTCCCAGGGGTTCTCCTTGGATTGTTTTCATATTCTGAGATTACCGACGAGGAAATACCCATTTTTTCAGCTAATTCACTCTGTGTGACATTAAATATTTTTCGCCATTTTCTTAATGCTTCGTTAATATTCTCGGCAACAAGAATATCCCCAAATATATTCTTTTTCAATTCACGATATTCGATCATTTCCTAAATTATAAATAGATATGGCCTGGTATTTTTTGTTAAGAGATTAAAATGGCTGGAGAATATATTGGGTATGCAAAAAAATACTTTGATTATGCGAAAAAAGGTCCGCTTCATCCAAAGGCTAAGGAAGCCATGGAGAATTATATCAGATTTGATATTGGTATAGATGAGGAGGAAGAGATCAAAATCCTATCTGAAGTTAGAGACTTATCTGCTAAATTACTGGGATGTAGATCTGATGAAATCGCTTTAGTACCTAGCGTATCGTTAGCAGCTGCTTCAGTAGCATATAGTTTACCATATAGGGGAAAGAAGAGAGTAATTACAAACAATCTAGAGTTTGGATCAAATAGATTTCCCTGGTATATTATGAGCAGATTTGGTTATCGAGTGGACGTAATTAAATTCGATAAAGTAGTTGATGAGCAGAAAATTATTCAATCACTGTCAGTAGATGCGGAACTCTTGGCAATTAGTCACATATTTTATTCCTCGGGCTATAGAGCAAACATTACGGAAATATACGATGCAGTAAAAGCATATGATACTTATTTGTTTTTAGATGCGTACCAGTCAGTTGGTGTAGTTAAAGTAGATGCAAAGCATTCGGACTTTATCGCTACTGGATCTGGTAAATGGTTATTATCTACACCTGGCGCTGGATTCCTATACGTAAAAAAGAAGATCTTAGAGAAATTAATTCCCCCCTTTCAAGGATGGTTTTCTCATAAGGATATATGGTCTTTTAGTGATATTGAATACAGGAGAGCAAGTAGTGGTAGAATGTTAGAAGCTGGATATCCTCCCATATTAGACTATATATCACTTCACGCTACTTTAAGGGAATTGCTTAAAATAGGGATTGATAATATCGAGAGAAGAGTACGTTCATTAACTACATGGATAATTGATGAGCTCGCTCTTATTAAAGGCGTTAATTTAGTGACTCCTAGAAATCCGAAGAAAAGAGGTGGAATCATATCATTTAATATCGGAAAAAATACAGAGAAACTCTATATGTATCTGTTATCACGAGGTTATAAACTATCATTAAGATTAAGTAATATTAGGATATCAGTACATTATTTTACAGCTGAAGAAGATATATCGAGTTTAATTACTGATATAAAGACATTTATTAGCAAATATTAAAAAACTAGTATCTTCTACTTTTACTCCTCTCTCGCTGCTCTTTCAGCAGCCATTCCAATACGGACTATTCCATAGTGTACAGCACATGAAACACAGTAATATTTAATTATTGGCTGCTTAAGTATAATAGCACCTTGTTTTTTCAATTCCTCTGATAACTGTGGATCCACTAGCGACCTCCATACAACTCTCCTTATTGCTTTATCTCTAGGAATCCTAGCGCCGCAATTACTGCAGTAAACGTAGCCTTCTCTTCCCTTTTTTCCTTTCCCTTTATGCCTACCACGGTCTTTTCTTTTTCTTACCATAATATAACACCTTCCTATTTAAAAATAGACATTTAACTTAATAAGTTAATTGTGAGTAAGAGATTGATTTAGATTTAAGGCCTATCAATTCAATCTATTAATATACTCTAATTAATGTGGATATCTACTTAATAACTGAAACTTAAAATTTTGACGTCTCCTATACTCGATATTTGAATATCTTGAATATACTGAGTATTATTAAATATTGCGATATATTTAATCATAATTACCAACCTCTAGAAATATTAGACGAAAACAATATTGTCAGCATATTATTTTTAGGTGGTAACATTGGCTGATGTTGAAAAATTTGATGTTATAGTTGTTGGAGGAGGACCTGCAGGTTTATCTGCAGCATACCATCTTGCTAAAAAGGGGTTTAATGTACTTGTTTTAGAGAGAGGTAATGAAATCGGCTGTAAAAACGTGTTTGGTGGAAGAATTTATGCAAAACCATTTGATAAGTACTTTGAGGGATTTCGAACAGAAGCTCCTATAGAGAGATGGGTTTATGAAGAGAGATTAAGCTTTACCTGGAAAGACCTCAGTGCAGACTTATCTTTTTTTCATGATAAAGAGAGACGTAAAGAGAGTTTTACAACATTTCTATCAAAATTCATGAAGTGGATGGCAGGACTTGTTGAAAGTAATGGTGGGATTGTGGCTCCCGGAATGCTTGTTGAGTCATTAGTAGTTAATGACAACTGTGTATCTGGGGTATTTGTAGATAACGAGAAGATCGAGGCGGATTATGTCATTATTGCTGAAGGATCAAATGGAAATCTTTTAGAGAAGCATGGTTTATGGAGTAGACCTAAACCTAAGCATATGGCTGTTGGAGCTAAGGAAGTTATAAAATTGAATGAAAAAGTGATAAGTGAAAGATTGGGCGGAGATTGGGGGTTAGCATGGTTATTTGTGGGTGAAGTGACTCAAGGAGTACCTGGTGGGGCATTTCTTTATACAATGAAGGACTATGTTACTATTGGTGTTGTAGTTAGACTTAGTAATGTGTTGAACCTAAGTATAGACGTTAAGGATATAGTTGAATACTTCAGATTACGTGAACGGGTGAAATCATTTTTAGAGGGGGGGACATTAATTGAGTATCAAGCTAAAACTGTACGTGAGACCGGATATTATGATTATTTAGAGAAACCTTATGGCAATGGTTATCTAGTTATTGGTGAAGCTGCAGGTTTAATATTAAACACCGGCTTTACGATTCATGGTGTTGATTTTGCGGTAGAGAGTGGTAGACTAGCTGCAGAAACTATAGAAGAGGCACATAAAATTGGTAAAAATGATGAATCAACATTATCGCTTTATAAAAAGAAACTTTTTGAAAGCGAGATATTCGATGCTATGAAGAAATATAGAAAAGTTGAGAGATTATTAGGTAACGAAGACGTATATTCCATATATCCCATGTTAGTGTGTAAATTTATGCGGGGATTATTTGATACGAAAGAGATAAAGGATCCTAAGGCTGTATTTCGAGAATCTCTTAAAGGCTACTCTCTTATTAAGCTAATTATGACTATGATGAAGGTGATGTTATAATGGAGAAGAAAATTTGGTCCGTAGAAAAGAGGTTAACTCTAACAAAATTTATAATTGATAAGAAGCCACATATTGAGGTAAACTACGAAATATGTAGGAAATGTGAAAGTAGGATTTGTGTAAAAGCATGTCCAGCGGGACTATATACAATTGATGAAAATGGAGAGTTAAGATTCAATTATGAAGGCTGTCTCGAATGCGGTACTTGTAAAATGGTATGTCCTTTAAACGCTATTAAGTGGAATTTCCCTAGAGGCGGCTTTGGAGTTTATTATCAGTTTGGTTAATTTCTTATTACCATGATATCTTAGTGTAATTCCATACTATTCTATCTCCCCCATAAATATAGGTATTCATAGCTCCAGTAGGTGATAACACTCCATTTACGTAGAACAACCAATATGTACATTCTTTATCATTATTATATACACCATTAATCCCCCAGATTAAGACGTCATTATAGGCTTCATAGTATGTATAATTGATTACGGCAACTGCTTTAAGGACATCAAATACTGTATTATTTTTCCCTTCTATAATATAAACTAAATACTTGTCTATGCTTCCGTTACTGTAATCAATAATTAGTGTTACATAACTAACCATTCGTATTCTATTTTGTAGTGTGAATAGCTCATTACTTAGGTTAGTATTTTGAGATTCTAAGTTTGACATCTGGTTATTTAAGCTTGAAATTTGATCATATAACATAGCATTTTCTTTAGTTAAACTTTCTACTTGGTTTTTTAGACTCTGTACTTGCCTATTTAACTTGTTATTTTCCATATATAAGTATACAGAGAAAGAGGAAACGGCAAGAGCCCAGATTAGGAAGATAACCATTAAATATTTGTATATTCTACTCGTCTCCATAACATGACACCCCCAGATATCTTAAAATTAAATGATTTTTCTGGAGATTATGCGTTAATAGAATGGTTAAAATTCCATTCGTAATTTCATGTACAGGGCCCATTGGGTATGGAATAAAACCAATAAATATTGGCATAAATAACCCAATAATCGCTATAATAGGACTTACACCAAAAAGAGACATAGATAATACCGAAGAAGAGATGTCGAAGAAGAGAGTTAACAATACTACTGATGTAAATAAGATAAATTTATCACTAACTATTTTAAATCTCAGTAAACCTGTTAGCATACCAACTAGCGCGGCCAATGATGCATTAATTATAGTCCATGGACCTGGCCCAAGGTATAAGTCGCTAATTATATACGTGAGAAAACCTACCACTCCACCGATTTTATAGCCGAAGAGAATAGCAGAAAGGAAAATTACAGGAAATGCTAGGGAAACATTAGGTATAAATGCTAAGGCAATTCTTCCAGCAACAGCAGTTGCGACAAAAATAGCCGTTACTGCTACCTCTCTTGTATTCATTACTCAATAGGATAGGGCATCCCATCCTATTTAAATTTTTGTGATGTATAATTTAAGTACTACAGTATATTAGTTGACGTAAAAAAGTATCAAAAATCTTCTCAAGAAACTCTTTAATCTCACTTCAATTAGCCTCACCAAAATCACAAATAAACTTTTAAACTTTACAATCGCCAACCCAACCTCATGCGAACAAACACGAAAAACATACACAACCTTTTCAAAAGCATCAGCATTACACACAGCACATCACTAATAAACTCCAACCTTTAAAAGCATCCCCTGAGATGTATTATTTCAAGCGACAATCACTACAGAAGTATGAATATCAAACTTTAAATGAAACAGTATACACCTTTATGCTTCCATCATCAAAGAATACTTTAAGGGTTAGGCTGTGGCTCTGATAAATATTCACGCTCTTTGGTAGAGGAACAGTAATTGAAACAGAGGTTCCAGGAGGAATAATCTGTAGCGGAGGTATGCATGTTATTCCCTCCTAGTAACCGCCTGATAAAGTGTATATAGCAAGGTACCCAGTTAACTCTATATGTATATCCTGCCACGCATCTACATCCACATATGCAGTTTCATATTTTTCATGTGTGCGCTCCAGCTAACAGCTCCAGATAACTCTACGTTAGCTGATGTAATTGCCGTTATATAGAGCCTATAATCTCCCAACCCCGTATTTATACAATCTAGAGAAGATAGTAAGCGAGGATATACTAAAGAAAAAACCAGTAAATATGAATAATAGGAATAAGCCAAGTTCATAAATTCTCCTTAAATTTCACGTTTGGGTTAATCATTTTAAGCCTCCAGCTAAGAAGGAGACAATATCAGCAGATATAATAATCCTAACTGTTGGACGTGAGCCAGTCTTAGATAGCAAAATCGTTGAAGCAGCAAGGAAGATAGCAAGAAGAGTATATGTGATAGGTGATACAAAAAACCAAGAAAGATTATTGATGCAATACATAAAAGATTTTTTACAGCTTTATACATTTAAAATAAGGGTAATCCTATGCGAAATATACCCTTACCCTTGTTTCTCATTTTAAAACTGATTAAGTAAGGAGTTTATGATGTCGCTTCTTCAAGTAGTCCTTCAATTTCCAAGTATTTTTCCTTCAGCTTTTCTATTATATCTCTTGATGTATGCCAGTATCCTCTCACGTTTGCCTCTAATAGTCTTTTAATTATCTTTTGTAGAGCCCATGGATTCTCCTTTCGCATTACATTATATACCTCCTTTTTAAATACTATTTTCTCTACAATACCATTCCACATCCAGTTCTCCACATATCCTACGGTTGCGGCTAGTCCTAGTAGGTATTCTACTCTATCAGCTATTTTTGTTACACCATTATATCCATGCTTTAACATTTCACCTATCCATTTGGGGTTAAGTAGACGTGTAACTACACCTCTCCTTATAGCCTCACTAACATGTTCTACCTTTACCCTCTCTCTAGTAGTATCTGCTACTAACACTAATGGTTTCACACCTCTAACCTCCTCTACACTCTTTGTTAACCCTCCTAAGAATTCATAGTAGTGATCTAAATCCGTGATCTCATAGTCTATGGAGTCTCTAATTTGAGTGACAATATCAACTCTTGATAAGAGTGTTTTCAAAACACTCTCTGCCTTATAACCTCTAACATTTACACCATAAGCATACCTCATACTATTCAGATATGCTTGTACTAGCTCTACTTCACTTCTCCAAATACTACTCTCAATCACATTTGTAAGCGGAGTTGCATATTCACCCTCTGGAGGCCCAAATATTCTAAGTATAGAGTCTTCCCCAAGCTTACTCCTATCACTTAGGATATTTGCTTTAACATAATTCCATTCAAGAGGTTCATCAAGATTAGCAATAAGTTTGAATGCTCTATCAAGTAACTCAACTATGTTGTAGAAGGTATCCCTAAATATACCACATATTGTTACAAGTACATCTATCCTTGGCCTCCTCAACTCCTCTAATGGAATGACTTCTAAATCACGAATATAGATAGACTTCCAGATAGGCTTAACCCCTAATAATCTCAATATTGCAGCTATTGTTTCACCACCCGTTTTCATTGTTTCAAAACCCCAAAGTACTACACTAACAACTCTAGGGTAACGTCCATGCTGTTGATAGTATCTCCTAATATACTCTTCAGCAATTCTACTACCTCTCTCCATAGCTATTTCGGTTGGTATATTGGTTGGATCGAGCTGGTATATGTTACGTCCTGTAGGGAAGACTTCAGGCGTTCTTATAGGGTCTCCTCCTGGACCAGGCATTATGTATTCTCCATTGAGGGCATGTAGTATATTCTCTAACTCATTTGATGCTAGTATATTCTCCTTAACTTGTTTAAGATAATTAAGTGTGGTAGTTAAGTCTTCTAAATTAGCACCTTCAATAGGGACACTTTTTATAGTATCCATTACACTCATACCTCTTACTATATGTAACTCTATTATCTTCTTTACCATGCACTCTATATTCTCTAAAACCCTAGAGAACATCTTCCCATTACGTGTAGTTTTCGATGGATGTTCAAGTAGTTCATCATAGTTTAGATTGAGAGATTCAGCAATAATGCGATGTAAACTCTTAATGTAACCTCTATCATATCTTGTAATGAAGGTTAAATAGTCTACTAATTCCTCATCAGATGGTTCTACGCCAAGAATGTGTAGTCCTTTTGGTATAAGTGATCGCTTATATTCATATATCCTATCATGAATTTCATCAATATTTTCACCTAATCCGTACTCTCTTGCCATAGATGTTATCTTCTTAAGTAATTCTAATGCTCTATCCTTACTATACTGCAATGTATCATAATATTGATTTATTAAACGCTCCAATTCCAATATGAAATCGTGTGATCCACTAACTGTTAATGGAGGGCTACTATGACCTATCATTACTGCATAACTTCTATGCTTTGCAATAGCAGCTTCGGATGAGTTAACAATATGATATATGTAGATATTTGGTATATCACCTATTAGTATATCGGGAAAACATCTATTAGAGAGTCCTGTATCCTTACCTGGTAGGAATTCTAGAGTTCCATGAGTACCAAAATGTATTATTGCGTCTGCTTCAAACTTCCTCTCAATCCATTTATAGAATGCGATATACTGGTGATGTGGAGGTAAGTCACGTTTATGATATATTTTAGATGGATCCTCATGAACTCCTCTTGATGATTGAACACCAATAAATACATTATTTATAGTTATTCCCGGAATTAGTATGAAGCCATCATAGGTCATTATGTTTCCGGGAGGGTCACCCCACTCTTCAATAACTCTCTTTTGTACGTCTTTAGGGAGCGCCTTAAACCACTCTAGATACTCACGTATATCCACTCTATACATTTTCTTTACTACCTTGGGTGTATGGATCCATTCTCCAGAGTTTACAGCTCCACTTCTTAAAAGTAGTTCTTTCAATTCTTGTTTATCAGGTACTCTATCTATAAGATACCCTTCCTCTTTCATTCTATTGAGAAGTTTTGATATACTGGCAAAGACATCTAAGTATGCTACTTTACCTAAATTCTCTTCTCCTGGAGGATAATTGTATATTATTATGGCGACTTTCTTCTCCCTATTTGGTTTCCTTCTTAAGTTAACCCATTTTGCTGTTCTTCTAGCAAGCTTACTTATCCTATCATCAATTGCTACATAGTCTTCTAATTGTATATTCTTACTTCTATAGCGTTTTAGACCGTGAGTAACGTGAGGTTCTATTCTACCATCTAATTCAGGTAGAATAACTGTTGTTACCATTTCAATTGGTGGTACACCCATTCTTGATTTATCCCATTCCTCTATAGTTATTGATGATAATTGTACTCCATGAAGAACTGGTACATTTAGTTTAGTTAGAGTTTCGAGGGTTATCCTATGATCTCCTCCAAGAGGGCCACCTGCAAATCTAAACCATAGGAGGTCTATCGCAGTCTCAATTATTGGCTTATTCCTTTTTATAAAGAATTTTTCTATAGCGAGATAGTATCTGAGATCTGAGCAGAAAACGGGAATAACGCCTAAACCTGCTTCTTCAAGTTTGTAGGTGAGAAGTTTTGCTGCAGGAAGAGACTGATCATAGTGGTGACCACCATAAAATAGTATTCCAATAAGTGGTCTATCACTATACTTGTACGCTGCTAGATAGTCATCTACTGAATTGAAAATTCTATTTGTATGGAAATCTAGTACCCCCATAGTGGGCATTATCTTCGGCTCTGGTATCTTTACATTCAATTTCACCTTTCCATACTCCCTTAGTAATAGTAGCAACATAGCGGTATAGTTTTCTTCTGATGGGTTTTCATAACACTTAAGTATAAATGCATAATTTTTAGCATGTTTGAATACGCTAAATGGGAGTATGGAGCCTAGTTTCTCAAATTTTTCCCTCATTTTAACTATTTTACCATAGTCTATAGTTTTCCTCTTGAAAATATGTTTGATTACGGGTTTCTTTGATAGAGTTGTAAACTTACTAAGTGAGAAACACCCCATTCTAGTTAAGTTTATGAGCTCAGGTGACCCACCTACAAGAGTTATTATAGTTTTATCTTTAACCCCCCTTAGTGTATTAACTATCAACCTGCTTACGTTATCACCTCCCCTTACATCTATTAGTATCATGTCAGCTTCATTCAATGTTTTAACGAATTCTTCTGGAGATACTTTACCATTATCTACATCGTATGTATTAAAGAATGCAAATTTAAGGACATTATTTGTAATCTGGTTAACTCTCTTAACCGCTCTTAGTAGGGTAGGTCGATACTGATAGCCTACCATTACTATTCTTACCATAGAATTACATCTCCTTCAGTGTATCCTACATTTAATATTAGGTACACTACTTGAAAAATACCGTCACACCATGGTAATGTAATTAGGGAGTTTAGGTGAAGGTTAAGGTGATTAGCCCTCATGTTCTTAGTGAGTCGGTGGGTATTAGACTTTTCACAATGCTTTTTAGTGAGTGAGCTTATTTACTTGTAAGTGACTCTTTGTGTTGATGTATCTTGAATTGAGTTTAATGTTTAGTAGAGAATTTATGTTTGGTTTTTCTATATCTGGTTTTCAGTTTGAGATGGAACTTCTAGGATCTGAGGATCCTTATAGTGATTGATGGTTTTGGTGTAAGGGATATAGAGAATATTATTGCTAGTCTTGTGAATGGTGATCTTCCGGGATTTGGCCTTG
>Ga0190366_1000112_pt1 | contig 16473 bp, 19 predicted proteins | sample 487218910_MG_FD_169990 | JGI IMG/M metagenome (GOLD analysis project Ga0190366, IMG submission 169990) | Hydrothermal vent microbial mat bacterial communities from Southern Trench, Guaymas Basin, Mexico - 4872-18-9-10_MG | ecosystem: Environmental > Aquatic > Marine > Hydrothermal vents >...
CCTAGCCTACTAGCTACAACTATAAAGTTACCATTTCCACCTACATGCATCTCAATTTTTCTAGGTATAATTGTAGCCTCAGGTTTAGGCATTTCTGGTAAGTCTAGATAAATATCTACGATAAGATCACCGATGACTGTAATATTAGTTTTCATGATATTCGAGAACACCCTTAAATATCTGTAATTTCCTAACTTGACTATATAATAAAGATGCTAAAATTACATTTACGTATGAAGCTACCATTAATGGAGGAGTTACTGCTATAGAAAATTGCCAGCCAAATATAGGGAGGAATACAAATCCTCCAAGTCCATTAAGTGTCGCTGCTATCAAAACTGCAGAAATCAAATTTATATCTCTGTCTCTAATTGGAAAGTGCTGGTACACAAATCTAAATACACTACCAACAAATACCATGAATAATGCAATTGGTATATGGAGGATGCCAAGTGGAAAGCCTACGGTTAATGCGCTGATTATATGTCCAAGTCCTATAACTATCCCACCATCTAGATATCCAAATAGTAGCTCTGATAGGTATCCTGGAAATGAATCTAGCGCTATACTACCCACGGGCCCAGGTATTTTTATGAGAGCACCAGCTGCACATAAAGCTGAAAATAGCGCTATTCTACTCACCCTAATATAAGGAGAGTTTTTCATAACAACATAGGATAGGATATCCTATCTTATAAAGTTAGCACCTAAAATGAATTTATTCTATCTCATTTCATTACGATTGAGATGTATAGATCCATGACGTCAGTCTCCGTATCTCCAGTAATAATTGTATCTCGAAGTTTCCTTAATACTGTATAGGAGTCGTGTTTTATTAAGTACTTAAAGATGTCAATATCTAGCTTTTTAGCTCTATCTAGTGTATATCCATCAACTATACCTCCAGCTACATCCGTAAACCCATCAAATCCATCTGTATCTATTGAGGTAAAAACTACTTTTCTACTTCCAGATATTTTTAGAGAAGCACCTAATGCTACTTCCTGAGCAGGACCTCCCATACCAAATCTTCTCCCAATTTTAACTGTAGTTATACCTCCGGCTAGAATGATACATGGTGGCTTAATTGGTTTGCCATATTCCTCAATACTTTTCGCGATACTAGCTAAGGTAATTCCAACTTCTCTACTCTCTCCATTAAGTTTTGTAGTTAAAATTAAAGAGTTAAGCCCTATTTCCTTAGCTTTTTTCTCAATCGCTACACACAGATCCATGTTATCAGCTAAAACTACATTGTGAACTCTTAAATTCCTAAAATCTTTTGGCTTAGGAGTTTCTAGTTTAGTATCGATTAACCCTCTCCTTAAGTAATTCCTTATATTACCTGGAATTTTACGCCATACATTATACTTCTTAAGAACGTATATAGCATCCCTAAATGTTGTTTTATCAGGTACTGTTGGTCCCCATGGTTCGCCAGAAACCTCATCCATTATAAATAAGTTAACTATCTCAGCTTGGTGAATACGCATAGCTAATCTTCCACCTTTTATAGCTGAAATATGTCTCCTAACAGTATGTATCTCATCTACTGTAGCTCCACATTTAAGAAGCATCTCAATTACTTGTCTCTTATTATCTAGAGTTATACCATTAGCTGGAAGGGAAATTAAAGCTGAAGATCCACCAGTCAATATAAAAAATACTAAATCATTCTTTCTTACTTCACTAGCCATATTTAAAATTTCAATAGCTCCTCTCAATCCATTTTCATCAGGAATTGGGTGTGACGCCTCTATAACCTTTATATGCTTTAATCTACGCTTCTCCCCCCTCTTAACAACAATAACTCCACATGTAATTTTATCATTAAGTACCTCCTCTAATACTTTAGCTATAGGAAAAGCGGCTTTTCCACCACCAAATACAAATATCCTTTTAATAGGAGTTAAGTTAAACCTCAATTTCTTAATATACAATATATTGTTCTTAACTCTAATTGTTTTTCTAGCAATATTGTAAGTATTAATAGAGTTAATACCACTTTCAATTAAATCTAATGCGATTTTTCTTCCCTCTATATTCCCGTGAGAAAGAATCTCTTGCTTATTTTTAATAATCATTTCTTCATAAAACTAGGAATAGAGTAGTTTTTAAATGCTATTAATATATGGTTAGTATATACTAAAAGGTTTTAGGATAGGATATCCTATCCTATAAACATGAATAAAGCTACTACAATAGTTATTAGCATAGTAGCGGTTCTTGCATTAATCTTATCAGGAGTTGCTATATATCTCTTAGTTGGTATTAGTGGTGAGGTATCCAGCCTTAGAGGTGAAGTAAGTAATCTGACTAATCTTCTTGAGGAAGCATCTAGTAGTGTTGAGAGTATAGGTAGTAAAGTTGAGAATCTCACTGAGGAGATTAATAAACTTAAGAATCCACCTAAATTCCCACTTACCGTAGTAGATGCATTAGGAAGAACTGTTATTGTTGAGGAGGAGCCTATGCGTATAGTTAGCATGGCACCATCAGTAACTGAAGTACTATTTGCATTAGGGTTAGATGATAAAGTTGTTGGTGTAACTGAATACTGTGATTATCCAGATAAGGTTTTAGAGCTTGTTAATGAAGGTAAAATTCAGGTTATCGGCGGCTTTACAACTCCCTCTGTAGAAAAAATTGTAGCTCTAAATCCAGACCTTGTAATTGGCTGTAAGATTCATGAGAAGTTTATTCCATTACTAGAGTCACTGGGGGTAAATGTATTAATTGTCGGAGATGAATCTGTTGATGATGTATATAAATCAATTTTATTAATTGGAAAAGCTTGTGGTGTTGAAGATAAAGCATTAAATTTAGTAAATAGCTTGAAGAGTAGTATTAGAAATGTATGGGATAAGGTTAAGGATGCTACGAAACCTAGTGTACTAATTATTGTATGGTTAAAGCCACTGTGGGTGGCTGGTAAGAAAACATATATGGATGATTTAATAAGTTTTGCTGGTGGTATTAATGCATATTCTGGAGAAGGGTGGAAGTCTATAGATGCTGAAACACTATTAAAGCTAAATCCAGATATAATTATAATTACTGGTCACGCTGCACCTGGTCAATCACCAGAAGAAATGCTAGAATATTTAAAGGAAACAATTCCTGGATGGGAAAATATATCTGCAGTTACTAATGATAGAGTATACTTCTTGACTGGTAATGCTGAAAATGCCCTTGTAAGACCAGGGCCTAGGATAGCTTCAGCAATTGAGGTACTCGCGAAAATTATACATCCAGAGATATTTGGTGAAGTAGATCATATAATTTCAGAGATAGGTTTCATTATACAGCCGATTATACCTCAATGTACTTATATAGTTATAGAGGAATGGAATTAACTTAATGAGTCATATAATAGATGTATTAAAGCAGAAAAAAGTTAAGCTTTTTATAACAGTTACTCTAGGCACTTTCCTAATATTTTTATTTATATTATCAGCATTGTGTATAGGGCCAGCATATGTAAGTCTTACTAAAACAATCAGTATATTACTAAATGTTGATAATAAACAAGATTATGGTAACTTGAGGAATATAGTGTTAAATATTAGGCTGCCAAGAGCATTATGTGCAGTCATATTTGGAGCGGCATTATCAGTTGCAGGAGCTCTTGCTCAAGCTACCCTTAGAAATCCATTAGTTGATCCGTATATACTTGGAGTTTCATCAGGTGCAGCGTTTGGTGCAGCACTTTTTCTTCTACTTGGATTTTCTATGTTAATTCTTCCAGCTGCAGCTTTCATTAGTGGAATGATCGCATTTATAATTACAATATTCTTATCTAGATTAGCTGGTGGTACGACTATTAGCGTAGTTTTATCAGGAATAGCTATTGGTACACTATTTTCATCACTATTAACATTATTAATATACTTTTGTAGTGAGGAAAAATCTCATTATATTGTTTTATGGCTTACTGGGAGTTTATCAACTATTAGATGGAGTGATTTTAATGTAGCATTTCCAGTAATAACTATATTGCTAGTATATGTTTTGTTAAGAGCTAAGGAGCTTAATGTAATTCTACTTGGCGATGAACAAGCTATGCAGTTAGGCATAAATATTGAAAAATTAAAGTATGAGGTTTATACTTTAGTTGCGTTACTAGCCAGCATTCCAACAGCATATTCAGGGATTATTGGCTTTATAGGTCTAATGTCTCCACATATATGTAGGTTAATTGTTGGTAGTGATCATCGCCTTTTACTTCCAGCTTCAATAGTAGTTGGAGCAAATATGTTGTTATTAGCCGATTTAGTAGCTAAAAGTGCATATATGTTGATTATGCCTAGTTCACCCACAGAGCTTCCCCTTGGAGCTTTAATCTCAATGATTGGTGCTCCCTACTTCATATACCTACTTATTAAGGTGAGGGGAAGATATGCCCTCTAATAAAATCAAGATTAAAATTGTAGATGTTGCTGTGCAGTTTGATTCGATTAGAGCTCTAAATAATGTCAGCTTTCACGTAAATACCGGTGAGTTTGTTGGTATTCTTGGTCCTAATGGTGCAGGGAAAACTACTCTCCTAAGATGTATATATAAAGCAGTAAAACCATCTTCGGGCGCAATATATATTGATGGAAAAAATGTAGAAGAGTTTAGTTATAAGAAATTAGCTAGAATTATATCCTCAGTTCCAGCGGAGATTCCTATCGAGTTCAATCTAACAGTTGCAGATATTATTTTGACAGGTAGATACCCATATATGGATGGATCAGTTAGATGGTGGGAGAGTAAAAAAGACTTATTGAAGGCTGATGAAGTAATTAGAAAGCTTAGACTTCAGAATTTACTTAATAGGCTATTTTATACTTTAAGTAGTGGACAGAAAAGGATAGTTTTAATTGCTAAAGCACTTGTTCAAGAACCTAAAATTATTCTTGCAGATGAACTGATTTCAAATTTAGATTTAAAATATCAGTTAGAGGTTAGTGAGTTGCTTAAGGAGATTTCTAGATCAAATGTAACTGTTCTAGCAACATTTCATGACCTGAATATCGCATCTAGGTTCTGTAATAAACTAATATTACTTAAAGATGGAAAAGTTATTTCGATAGGTGAGCCGTCGAAAATCCTAACTCCAGATTTAATTAGGGAAGTATATGATGTTAAAGCTAAAGTAATTAAGGAGAGTGACAAACTAATTATAATTCCAGAGAAATCTATAAACTCAAACATCAATTATTCATAAATCAGAGAGTCTAGTCATAAAAGATTCTAGTTGATTACCTGATATGTCGAAAAATAATAATGGTTTTACTTACTTTTATTTCTCTTCCAATAATTTTCGAGTTCTATCAATTATATCATCAATTATTCTTCTAAGCTCTATATTCTTTGAGCTGCGATAAACGATTTCTCTTAAAAAGCTTATCTTTCTTATAATCTCATTAGCGCTAATATTAAGTGACCTGTAATATGGGATTTTAGTATAGTGAACAAGTGCTTCTATGATTGCTGGCTCTGCTCTATTAAATGTTAAAGGATAGTAAGAAGATATCTCCACGAATATCGGCTTAAGATATGCTGTTAAGTAACCATCTTTTAATTCTATGTTACTAATAATACACTCAATGTATGCATTACAGTCAGCAACTCTCTTAACGGATACCTTCACAGCATCAGTGAGCATTATCTTATCCTTACGAAATATCGCATGATAGAAGTACTTTGGGTTCCTAGTAACGTTAATAACACATTCCTTTGCTCCACTTAGCAACATGCTATATGTCTTACTGCCTTTAAATACGCGAATTATAAGTTCTTGATTTTTCATTAAAACACCAATAGGAGCAACGTTTATATCACTGCCTAGTCTTACTGTTAGTAATATCTCGCTATATGTATCACTAGAAAAACCTAACTTAACTAGCTCGTTATAGCTTATCATTAAAAAATATTAGATTCTTAAGAGTGAAATAATTTTGTTATTCTTGGTGTCTCTTCTTGGATATTGAAGAGTGGCTAAAATGGTACAGAAGGATCGTCAAAGTGATGGGTTATAGTGTTGAGGAGGATCAGAAGGCGACTAGGATCCTAGCTGAGTACTTAATTAAGGGTAATGTCATAGATCCATGTAGAATTCTTGACCTAATGATTAGGAATAGAAATGTTCTTGTTTTTGGTGCTGGGCCAAGTCTCTCTAAGGGTATTAACGAGATTTTGAGAAGTAGGGTCTATAGTGATTGTGTCCTTATAGCTGCAGATGGTGCTACGAAAGCATTAATTGAAAAGGGGTTAAATCCTGATATTATCGTTACCGATTTGGATGGGGACATGGATGCTATTCTTAAATCGATAGGAGGAGGGGCTATTCCAGCTATACATGGGCATGGTGATAATATAGATAAGCTAAATAGATACATGAACAAAATATTATCTCTAAATAGATATGTTCTAGGAACAACACAAGTAGAACCTATACCTCCAGTTAAAAATTTTGGTGGCTTTACAGATGGTGATAGAGCAGTATTTCTAGCATCACATTTTAAAGCGAAAAATATTATTATGGTGGGAATGGATTTTGGAGAGATTGTAGGTAAATACTCAAAACCATATCTCCTTAGTGATGAAAAAGCTTCAGATGTTAAAAGGAAGAAGTTAAACTTCGCCTATGAATTGATTTCATGGTTAGCAACAAAGAAAAATACGCCAAAAATATACACATTATCAGAGATAACTCCTAAGGGTGTCATAAAAATATCATCTATGCAAATTAAGGAAATAGTTGTTTAAAGCACTAGGGTATATTTAAGGAGAAATTAGCATGGAAATTTCTTTATTTATATTGGTTGTTAAGAATGAGTATCACTAAAAGGATATTATGGTGTATTACCGGCTCTGGGAGCTTCTTACGGGGAATTTATAGATTATTTCAAAGCATAAAGGAGAAATATGATTTAGAGATTGGTATTGTTTTATCTAAGGCTGGGGTCGAGGTAGCTAGAATATATGGAATTCTTGATAAGCTAGGGAATATAGCGACTGGCGGTAGATACGATGGAATTTATAGTAATGTGTCTGAAAGTGGGATTACTAGCGATGGTGTTCCGCTTGGAGGTAGAGTTAGTTTAAGGAGATACAAGTTAGTAGTTGTTGCTCCAGCATCAACAAATACTGTAGCAAAAATTGTTTGTGGGATCGCTGATACCCCGCCTACCTTGGTTGTTAATCAAGCATTAAAATCCAACGTGCCAGCAATAATATTTCCATCTGATTATGAAGAGAGAGCATTAACACATCTTCCATGCTATATTGATGAAGAGAAATGTAATTTATGTTATAAATGTGTAGATGCATGTCCAAATAACGCTATCTATGTAGATGAGAAGTACCCAAGGATTAACTATAGGCTTTGTAGAGGATGCGAGGCGTGTAAAGAAGCTTGTAGCGTAAGTGCAATTAGGTGTTGGGAGAAGACCTATTATACGCCAAGTAAAATAGACCTAAAGAATGTGGAAAAACTTAGATCGCTGGAAGGAATAACTGTAGTAGATAATCTTTTAGATTTAGAAAAAAGAATCATAGAGTTTCTAAGGGTTTAACTTTGGATTTTTCACACTACTTATATATGCATTTCTTAACCATTCCTTAGCTTCTATCAGTCTTGGATGATAAACGTAATCTAAAACCGTTCCCTTAGCCTCCTTAATACGCATATGCTCAATTAAGTCTGAAAATATTCCACCAGAAATTCCCTCAGCAACCATAGCATATCCCTGAGCAGCTTCTTTAGAAATCTTTGCCCCCTCTAATAAACTTATATTCCTAACTGGAGCGATATCCCCGATAAACTCGGTAATCAGTTTCATTAGTTCTTGATTTCTAGAATTCCTACCTGAAACTAATATTTCCTTAACTTCACCTACGCTTGCTGATACTGCAGCTACACCCTTACGTATACCATCTAAAAATGCCTCTAAAGCCGTCTTATATGGTTCTTCACCAGCTTTATATCCCTTAATAACCTCATCAAAATCTAGTGTTTTACATATATCTGCAATTCCACCATGAAATACGTCACTTCTAACCCATCTCTTACTCATAACAGCGATTTCAGCATCTAGTGGTCCTACAGTTAAAAATCCAGTTGAAATAAGAGTACCACCTAATCCATCAACAATTCTACCATTCTTTACGCCAAGCACAGCATTATATCCAAAACCCATCTCTAGAAGAATAAAACTCACTTCATTATATCCTATACCTAACCTTCTTGATTGATCATAAACACCTAATACAGCAATAGCCATCTTATCTGCAGTACCCATATCAAGCTTATTCACTTTCCTATACGACGGAATTGTAGGCAATAATATCGATGAAGGAATATAACATACTGGAAGTCTCTTCTCCCAAAACTCAACAACAACCTTAGTAATCGCTTCATAAACCTTAATACCTAACTCACCACTAGCAATACCCTCCCTAAGATCCTCTTCACGAGTTAAAAGTATAACCTCTAAAGCAAACCTTCTAGGATCAACGATATCTTCATTAAAGGTTAATGGTACACCATACCCAGATGGTCCAGCAATAATATTAACATCACCAGTCTCTTCAACAGCCCTAACAAGAACCTCAGGATTCTCAGCAACCTCAACAGTATCAATACTCTTCTCCCAAACAACCTTATTTCCATCAATTAACGCTAAGTCGAAGCTCCTAGTTCCTGGATCGATCCCTAAAGCCCTAACCATATTCTTAACCCTCCTAAAAGCAAGATTTAGAAGTATAATAATAGAAAGGTAAAGCGTTCGAATTAGATTTGGTATATGAGTAATTACCTAAACGAATTCACCTTGGAGTAATTTTCTTTACCTCAACTTCTCTTACGAAATCAAGTTTCTTAATACTATCTATTAATTTATCCGCCCCAATTTTACACTCTGTAAAGTCTGCAATTATATTCCATTCTGCAGATAAACCACGTTTAATTGTTCTTGATTCTGTTAGTAAAAGGTCTACTCTATTTTCAGATAGTATTGATGCTACCTTAGCTAATACACCTGGTTTATCATCCATCATTATCCTAAGCTGATAAACTTCTGCATAGACATCAGCTAGCGGTATAATTCTAATTTCTCTATTATCAAGATCTGCAATAAGAATAATTCTCATTCCATCACTGATATTTAATGCTTTTCTAATTGTAGCTGGTATAACAATCCTACCTTTAGAATCTATTACTGCAAACTCATATATTTGATGAGGCATCTTCTCACAATTAAATATAGTTAATTTCGACTAAAATTTTACACCTAATTTTTCTAAAAGTTTATAAATATGTTTTGGGTTTATTCTACCTATATTTGTGGGAAATGTGGGATAATGGTGGGTCAATATGAATAAGGCAATACAATATGTTGTAATAGGGGTTATAATAGGATTGCTACTGGGAGGGATCGTGGGTTATCAATTTGACGGAGCTAAAAGTGTAGACTATGCTTATCCAAAGGGCAAATTTACAGAGGCCCCTCCAGCTGGTGAAGAAATTACCATAATATATGGCTTTGATGCTGCCTACCCACCATTTACGCAAGTTCTTCCAAATGGAAGCGTAGTTGGATTTGATGTAGATGTTATAAACTGGATTGCTAAGACGTACGGATGGAAAGTAGTATATAAGCCTTGGGACTGGAGTACAATAGTCGATGCACTAATAAGGGGAGATATAGATATAATTGCCTCTGGAATGACTATCAACTCCGAGAGATCTGAAAAGATATGGTTTTCAATACCATACTTTACATTTGTACACGTACTTGTTGTTAGAGCTGATGATACACGATCCGTTAATGAAATACTTAATTCAGGCGAGTATATAGCTGTTCAAGTAGGTTCAACAGCTGATGAATGGGCTGAGAGATTATTAGCAGCTGGCTATAAATTCCAGAAGCTTGGTCTAAATAGCTATGTAGAGGCTTTAGAAGCTGTACTAGATGGTAAAGCTATAGCTGCAATTAGTGATTCGGCATTTATCTATCCATACTTTAAGAAGAACCCTGATATTGCCGGAAAGCTAAAAGTTCTAACTACAATTGGACCTACATATACATATGGAATAGCTACTAGACCAGAGGATAAATGGCTTAGAGACATGATTAACAAGGCTTTAGAGGAGCTTATGAATAGCCCTGAATGGGATAAGCTTCTTGAGAAATGGGACTTAAAGTAAAGCCATGACTAGCCTAGCAACTTTACTGCAATATATCCCATATATGCTTGAAGGGCTTATATGGACATTTACGCTAGTTTCGGGAGGGCTACTATTAGGGTTTACAATTGGATTACCACTAGCATTAGCGGAGGTATATGGTGGAGAGTATACAAGAACTCTTGTCAAATGCTACATATGGTTTTTTAGAGGTGTTCCTCTACTTGTTCTTTTATTTTTATTCTACTGGGGTGTGTTTCCATCCTTAGGACTTAAGCTAGCGCCATTATCCACAAGTATAATAGTGCTAGGACTTAGAAGTGGTGCTTACCAATCTGAAATATTTAGATCAGCCATACAAGCAATTGGTGAAGGACAGATATTAGCTGCAGAAGCTCTAGGTATGAATAGACTACAAGCTATACTATACATAGTTATTCCACAAATTCTTAGAATTGCTATTCCAGCTTGGTCTAATGAGTATGCGATAATCCTTAAAGACTCAGCAATATGCTTTACACTAGGTGTTGCGGAGATCTTAACTAGAGCTAGATATGTTGTTATAACAACTGGAGTAGCATTAATACCCTATCTAATTGCTGGTGTAAGCTTAATGATACTAACATATTTTGGCGTTAAAGTACTCGATAGAATCTATAGTAGAGTTAAAATTCCTGGATTGGGGGTTAGCTTACCTTGAAAAATTCAGATATTGTTTTGAGGGCTGTGGATCTATATAAAAGTTATGGTACGGTTAAAGCTATAGATGGTGTCTCTCTAGAAGTTACGAGAGGTGAGACTAAGGTTATAGTTGGACCTAATGGAGCTGGTAAAAGCACACTACTAAAATGTCTTAATTTACTAATTAAGCCTGATAAAGGGCGTATATGGCTTGAGGACGTTGAAATTACAAATTCTAAGACAGATATCTGTAAAATTAGGCAGAAAATCGGATTTGTATTTCAAGAATTCAACTTATTTAATCATTTAATAGTGTTAGATAACGTTATGATAGGGCTTACAAAAGTTAAGAAGCTTTCTAAAGAAGAAGCATTTAAGAGAGCTCAAGAAGTTCTAGAGCTTGTTGGTGTTGAGAGAAGCCTATGGAAGAGGTATCCAGCTCAGATATCAGGTGGCCAAAAGCAGCGTGTAGCTATTGCTAGAGCATTAGCTATGGACCCAATAATAATGCTGTATGATGAGCCGACTTCTGCACTCGATCCACAATTTGTAGGGGAAATTCTAGAGATTATAAAGATGTTATCTAGAAATGGACTTACAAGCCTTATTGTAACGCATGAAATGGGTTTTGCCCGTGAAGTTGCAGATGAAATACTATTCATGTATAGAGGTAGAATTTTAGAGAAGGGGCCGCCTACACAAATTTTAGCTAGACCCAAGTATGAAGCTACAAAGAGGTTCTTTAAGGAGATAAATAGGCTCTACGGAGCTGGGGGGTAAATGAACTTTTGGAGTGAGTTCATAGTAGTATTAGCTAGAGGTCTCATAGTAACTCTTGAAATATTATCAATATCTATACCAGCAAGCATAATACTAGGTATTATCCTAGGTTCCCTTAGAGTATATGGAGGTAAAGTAACATCCACACTTTCATCGGCAGTAGCAAATACATTTAGAGGTCTTCCATTAATTGTAACTCTTATAATATTATTTTTTGGCTTAGCAGACCTCAAGATATATTTATCTCCATTTTGGGCAGCTACAATAGGTTTCATCTTATGTGGTGGATCCTACATATCAGAGTATGTTAGAACAGCTATATACTCAATTGAGGAAGGGCAATCTCTAGCAGCTCAATCAATTGGGATGACGAAATTTCAAGAATTAATCTACATAATTCTTCCACAAGCGGTTAGAAGAGCGTTACCAGCAATATCAAATGAAATAGTATACATGATCAAATATTCATCTCTAGCATTTATAGTTGGTGTTCAAGAAATATTTTCAGTAGCAAAAACATTTAACTCACTATATTTTAAGTCCACTGAAATATTTCTCACACTCGCACTGATATATCTCATACTCACAGGAATAGCGACGATAATCTTCAAAATCGTCGAAAGTAAACTTAAAATACCTTATTCATAGTATATAGAGTAAGTCAGTAGATGTACCATAGCATTATAGGTGTTTTATTGAAAATCATAAATCTTTAGAAATTTTTAGAATCTAGAGGGATAAATTTTGAGATTACATGAAGAAAGTGCCTATGATAATATCAATACGTAAGAATAGGAAGAAGTATCAAAATAATAATATATAAAGATTACAAAGACAATCACTGAAGATGAGTTGATGAAATATTTTTAAGAATCTTTCTCCTAAGTCAACATTTCTTGACTAAATTGTCAATGGCGTTAGAATTAAATGGAGCCCTTACACCTCAGAATTGTGGTGGGTAGCATGGAGGAAGATGAGAAGTTTGAAGCAATTTCACATCCACTTAGAATCAAAATCCTAGAATTACTATCTAAGAGAGCTATGGGTTTTTCAGAGTTAAAGAGGGAGCTTGGTATTGAAAGCAGTGGTAAACTAGATTTTCATCTTAAGAAGCTTAAGGGACTGGTAATTCTAGATGAAGATGGAAGGTATACATTAACTAAAGATGGCTATTCAGCATTACAGGCTGTGATTACTATTAGAAAGTATGGATGGCAGAGAAGAGCTTACATACTAAATATTATAATATATGTAATTATTAATGCATTTTCTGCTCTTAAATATCCTTCCCTATGGATGATAACAGTCCTCCCAATATCAACCGCATGGATAGCTTTCTATAGCTACTGGTCAATAGTGAAGAGAAAAATATTCAAAAGGATATAAGGGGGCGATGGAATTTGAATACTGCTATTGAAGTTCATAACCTGATGAAAGAGTTTAATGGTTATAGGGTGCTAGATAGCATCTCATTTAATGTATATAGAGGTGAGGTTTTTGGTTATTTAGGTCCTAATGGTGCTGGAAAAACAACTACACTAAGAATTCTCCTTGGATTAATTAAACCAACATCTGGAGAAGTATTTGTACTTGGTGAGAACCCCTTAAATAACAGTAAATTAAGAATGAAGATTGGTGTTCTTCTAGAGGATCATGGATTATACAACTCACTTACAGTATATGAAAATCTAGATCTTTATGCACGATTGTATGGATTATCTAATAGTCTAGAGAGGAGAAGGAGGATAATTGAGTTACTAGAGTTTATAGGGTTATATGAGAGGAGGAATGATAAAGTCGGTTTTTTATCGAGAGGTATGAAGAGAAAATTAGCAATTGTAAGGGCAATCTTACATCATCCTGAAATTGTATTTATGGATGAGCCTACATCAAATTTAGATCCAAAAACAAGAGTATTAATTAGAGATTTGATTTTAGAGTTAGCACATAAAGAAAATACAACAATGTTTATCATATCACATGATCTAAATGATATAGAGAAGGTATGTTCATCAATAGTAATTTTAGTTAACGGTAGAATTGTAGCTAGGGGATCAGTTGACGAATTAAAAAGGCAATTCATGAGTAGAGAGTCGAGTGAGGTTTCGTTAGAGGATGTTTATATGAAGGTTGTGGGGTGAAGGATTATGAGTATGGTAAGTGCTATTATCAAGATGGAGCTAAAGGAGATAATTAGAGATAAAGGTTTTCTTACAAGCTTATCTAGTGTAGTTATATTCATAGGGCTCCTACTATTCTCCTCAATAAAGAATCTAGCAGTAATAGCTAAGGTATTTACACCATACCTACCGTTAGTGATAGGTCTAACAGTAGGTTATGGATTAAGTGGTAGATTAGTTAGGGAGAAGGCTCAAGGTGTTATAGAATCTCTTTTATGCACACCACTTAGAATATGGGAAATATGGCTGGCAAAAACCCTAAGTATATCAATTATTTCATCATTAACCACAATAATAATATCACTAATAATTTCTCTATTAATTGAAGCCTCCATTACAAATCTCTACATACTATACCTCATAGTTGTAGTACCGATCTTCATCACTTCAGCATTAGGACTACTATGTCTCATATACTTCTACTTAGGAATGAAGCAAATACAAGCAGTAAACTATATAGTCTTCTTTACACTCTTCATAATACTATTCATGATACTAAGAACTCAATCATTAGTAGAGTTAACCCTAAAAACAATGTTTATAATTATAGCTTCCTCAATAATAATCCTAATATCAATGTACATAGTGAGATACACTAATATAGAGAGAGTAGTTACAACATTCGACTAAACTCACCATCAAATTTTTTAATACTTAATATTATTTCCTAATAACCGTAACTAAAAAAATTAATTTTTTCAAAGATAAAAACAGCTGTAAATCAAGTATCTATATACTTAAGAATGTGTTATTATTCTAAGTTTATGTCTTTTAAATATGCTTTTCTATATGCATATGCGTTAAAGGGATGTATACTTTCAAAACTTTCTCCTTTAACTATAATTTTGGTTTCCTCTGGGAATTTCTCCTTTATTAACTTAACTGCAATATTATATAAAGCGTTTCTAACAACATCCTCAATAAATCTCGCATTTTCAAATGCTCGCTTGATTAATTTATACTCATCTTCTCTCTTTAATAGGCTAATTGTTGGTGCGGAAAATGCGTTTATAGCTGAGTTAATTAGCCATTCAATTCTAGCTACTCTACCAGTAGTCTCTACACCTACAAACAACTTAGCTCTTTGAGTATGACTAGGGCTTCTAAATAATTCAGTACCTTCTAAGTCAGAGTACATAGCTTGTGCACATGGACAGACGGTCATTCCCTCAATTGTAACGCCAGTACACCACTTAATACCACCAGATTTATCAACAGAAACTCTTAGTCTTACATCAGCTGCTTCATAAATTTCATTATCAAAAACCTCAGCTTTATAGAAATATGTAGTTTCTCCATGAACCTCAGCTTTACTAGCGTAGGAATGCTTATCTAATAGCCTATGGCATATAGCCTCTAAAAGCTCCTCTAAAGTTGAAAATTTACCACTACTAGCTTCATCAATAGCTTCAAGTATAACCTCAATATTCCTAGACATATGAATTCCACGTTGATCCTTAGGTAAATCTACATAAGCATCCAACTTAATATCATATGATAGTGTTTCAGTTGGTGAGTATATCCTTATCCTCCTCTTAACCCCCTTAACACCAACACGCTCAATAACTAATGGAATCTCTGGCTTCTCATTCTGCACATCTCTTATATATACCTTAACCATAACAATCAACCAAATACAATCATAATATACTATAGAGACAATACTAAGCAGAAATATTTAACAATATAACTATATTTATTATAAAACAATTTGTATAATTCTTGACGTGAGAATTATGAAGAAAGTAGTGGTGGGTGTTGAAGGATTTACATTTGACTCAGCACACTATACTAAGGGAATAACCTCAAAATGTATGAATATACATGGACATACATTTAAGTTATCTGTTGAAGTCGAGGGAGAAATAAATCCAGAAACTGGTATGGTAGTAGATTTCCTAGTACTTAAAGATATTATTAAAAAAGTTATTTCAGAGTATGATCACAAGTTTATTATCCCAAAGAAGGATTTTGAGAAGATACGAGTTGAAGGACCGTTTAATTATGAATATAAAGTTATAGATTATCCAGAAGCTACTACCGAATACATAGCCCTCGATATCGCCAAAAAAATTTATGAAAAGTTGAATCTCCCAGTAAAAGTAAAGCTGTATGAAGGTAGTAGAAACTATGTTATAATTCATTATAATGGTAATAAGTAAAATCTATCGCTAGCCAGGATACAACTTAAGTATCCTACAATATATCTTTAAGTCTCATAATTTTAAATCCAGGATTTATCTCTCTAACAAGATCTATGAATTCCCTCATGTTAGATAGAATATGTATATTGTTATCTTCAGTTATTAAAATGTCAGCTTGATTAATAGCAGATGATAAAATAAGACAATCTATAAAGTCATCTAATATTCTTCTTAATTTAAATGCCAATGATAGTATAGAGAGGTCATATATAGGAATCTTATCAATCCTATCATCATAAAGTAGAGCTTTTATACCTCTAACCACCCTCTCCGCATCAAGTGATTCATGAGCGATGTACTTAGCACCTTTAGCTGAAAGTTCAAAGATAGAAATTTCACTTATTGAAACTTTATAATCTCTTTTAATCAATTTAATGACAATATCTCTAGGGATATCCTTAATAGAAATACCTATAACCGGTAAAAGATAAGTAGTATCTAATAATAGAAT
>Ga0190366_1000115_pt1 | contig 16317 bp, 15 predicted proteins | sample 487218910_MG_FD_169990 | JGI IMG/M metagenome (GOLD analysis project Ga0190366, IMG submission 169990) | Hydrothermal vent microbial mat bacterial communities from Southern Trench, Guaymas Basin, Mexico - 4872-18-9-10_MG | ecosystem: Environmental > Aquatic > Marine > Hydrothermal vents >...
TCAGTTATTCTTGCACCTTCGCTTAAAGCTTCAATTGCATGTTCATAGAAAGTTAAAATAGCCCTAAGCATCTTAACCTGCTTCTTAATGCTGCAGTAAGTATCCACCTCATGAAAAGCATTTTGTTGCAGGAAATCCTCTTTTATCATCCTTGCAACCTCTAGTACAAGTCTTTCCTTTTCGGGTAAAGCATCTGGCCCTACCAGTTGTACAATCTCCTGTAACTCGGCCTCTTTCTGCAAAAGAGCCATAGCCTTATCTCTAAGCTCATGCCATTCTTTATCAACATTCTCCTTATACCATCTTGCTATTTCATTAAGGTATAAGGAATAGCTCATTAACCAGTTTATTGCTGGAAAGTGTCGTCTATCTGCAAGCCTTGCGTCTAAAGCCCAAAATACTTTAACAATTCTCAGTGTGTTTTGCGTAACAGGTTCTGAAAAATCTCCACCAGGTGGACTCACCGCTCCAGTAATTGTTACCGAACCAATTCTTTCATCTTTACCTAAGCATATTACTCTGCCAGCTCTTTCATAAAACTCCGCAAGTCTTGTTGCTAAATATGCAGGATATCCTTCTTCACCAGGAATCTCCTCAAGTCTCCCAGAAATCTCACGCATTGCCTCAGCCCACCTTGATGTTGAGTCGGCCATCAGAGCAACATCATAACCTTGATCGCGATAATACTCGGCAATTGTAATTCCAGTGTATATACTCGCTTCTCTTGCAGCTACAGGCATGTTGCTAGTATTTGCGATTAGAACAGTTCTCTCTATTAGCTTTTTACCAGTTTTTGGATCCTCAAGTTCAGGAAATTCGACAAGAACTTCGGTCATCTCGTTTCCTCTCTCACCGCATCCTATATAAACAATTATATCAGCATCGCTCCACTTCGCTAATTGTTGCTGGGTAATCGTCTTTCCAGATCCAAAGGGTCCGGGTATTGCGGCAGTACCACCTTTCGCAACTGGGAAGAAAGTATCAATTACTCTCTGTCCAGTAATCAGAGGAACAGAAAGCTCAAGCTTTTGCCTATAAGGTCTTGCCTTTCTAACGGGCCACCTTTGCATTAAAGTTAGCTCAACTTTTTTACCATCCACAACAGTAGCTACAACCTCATCGACTCTAAAATTACCGCTATTTATCTCCTCAATCTTACCTTTAACATTTGGAGGTACAAGAACCCTATGCTCAGTACTACCCTCAGTAACCTTACCAATAACATCACCTGCTTGCACCTTATCCCCCTTCTTAACAACAGCTTCAAATTCCCACTCCTTCTTTCTATCAAGCGAAGGTGCTGTAACCCCTCTTGCGACAAAATTTCCGCTTTTCTCCCTTAAGACTTCCAATGGTCTCTGTATACCATCATAAATCTGCTTAAGCAATCCTGGGCCAAGTTCAACTGTTAAGGGCATCCCTGTGCTTTCGACCTCTTCACCAGGTCTCAAACCAGTGGTGTCCTCATAAACCTGAATAACAGCTTTATCACCCATCAAACTAATAATTTCACCAATTAATTTATCCTCACCAACTTTAACAACATCATACATCTTAGTACCACCCATACCTTTAGCAACGACTACCGGACCTGCAACTCTTACAATCTTACCCTTCCTCAATCTCATCACCTTCCTATCTTTATTTCTATCCCAACCGTTCTTTTTATAACATCCTTAAATATATCCACCTTCTTTCCTTTCCTTCTGTCAGGTATAGGCATAATCAGCAGATTTTTCTTACTTTCCTTGATTTCCTTCTTTAGCTGATTTAAGATTTCATAGGTTGTTATAAGTATTATATTATCATCCTTCTCAACGATTTTTTTGAAATCCTCCTTTACATCCCTGGCAACCATAACATCCAACCCCATCAGCTTCAAAACTACACCAGTTTCCTTATCAACCAATGCGTACATCCTCATTTTTCAAAAAGTATAGACGCTATCTCCTTTCTAAGCAAATCTTTGTAGCGCTCAACTCTTGCGTTTATACTATTTTCAACACAAAATCTGCCATCTTTACTCTCGACATTAACCCCCCCGATCATATCTACACCCTCCACTTCCACACCTTTTAACCCATACTCCTTAACCAACTTTGGTAGTATCTTTTTCTCGAAAACCTCCAAATCTTCAGAGTTTAAAAGAAATTTTACCTCCTTAACACCAATAGCATCAAGAGCCTCCTTCGCCAAACGGAATAATGCCTCTTCATACCTCTTCTTCCTTCTAATTTTAGAGATCTCACTAATGCTCTCCTCAATAACCTTTTTTATAACTTCATCTTTAAACTTTAACTCAAGTTTCTTGGCTTCAAGATTCGCTCTAGTAATCTCCCTTTTTCTAATACTTTCCGCTTCTTTTTTAGCTTTTTTCAGATATTTTTCTTTTGTGATTTCTCCTTCCTTCTTGGCAATATTTACAATCTCTTTAGCCTTCCTTCTCGCCTCTTCAAGTATCTTTCTCGATTCAGCTTCACTATCCTTTTTTATTTTTTCAAGTAGATCCCTCACATCCCTCACCAAGAATAATTGAAAGTGCTCTATTCTTAGCTTTAGGGATCAATTTATCTATTTCTCGCTTTTTTTCCTCCAATTCCTTCCTTTTTTTACTAACTATCCTTCCAAAAATACCTCTAGCATCTCTTTCAGCATTTTTTATAATTTTGTCGACTTCATCCTTAATTTTATTTTCATACCACTCTGAGATTCGTTTAGCTTCCCTTTCAGCATCAAGAATAATTTGCTCAGCTTTTTCTCTAGCTTCCCTTATTAACTTTTCAGCCAACTTCTCCTGCTTTTTTATCTCCAAAATAATGTCAGATTCCATGTTTTAGAATACTCTAAGCACAAAAAAGTATTTAAATCTTACCTACCCTTTTCTTAAGGAGCTTGTCAACTTACATTAATCTCTTGGATCCTAAAAAACTTTTCGCTTAAATTTTTAAAGCGTTTATAAACTATGATCGGTTTTTCAGCCCTATATACCTTATTTTACGCTAAGTAAATTCGATAGGTTTTATTAAAGAAATTATACAGCTATAGCTTAAAGCTTCGATATTATCCTAGGATCGTAAGTTGCTTTTAGAGTTTGCAGAAATATAAATGTTGAGCAACTTCGTTATATCTTTTAGCTTTTCGGAAATTCTTCCATAATTATCTATCTCGCTCTTTATTATCTTTATTTGTTCTCTTAGATCCCTAACTTTGTTAATAACATGCTCTAGCTTCTCAGCCTCCTTCAAATAAAGATTAACTTTTCTTTCAACGTTTAACACCTTGTTGTATTTAGAGATAATATCCTTAGAGAGTCTAACTACCTCCTCAACATTTTCATGAAACTTCTCGAGAAGGACATTATATGATCTTTCTATGTTGCTTAACTTATTTTCAAGCTCACTTACTTTTGAAATAGTTTTTTCAATATTCAAATTTTCAAACTTCCTAATAAATGACTCAAAATCATCCTTTTTGCAGAACTTTTCAGAAAGGTCTTTTAGATACATATTTTTAGCCTCCTCGAAGAAATTTATCATATCTTCCTTAATCTTCAACAAAATCTCCTCCTTAAGCGAAGAAACATCCTTTTTAATCTCTTCACTCAGGGCTTCAAGTTCACCTTTTATTTTGCTCCTTAACTTCTCAAGTTCCTCAATACGCGTCAAAATCCCATTTATTCTTCCGCTCACCTCCTCTTCCAGGACTTTTATCCTTTTATTTAGAAGATTTATGGAGTTATCATTTTCAATTTTAATATTCTCCATTCTCTCCTTAATAAGTAGAATATCATCAAAGACTCTACTTAGCTCACCATCGAATTCGGAAATACTCTCCTTTACTTTATTCACGTCATTTTTAAGCAAGGTTATCTCCTTCACAATTGCCATACTATCTGGCTTTGTTTTCTCCTTCTCTGCTTCGCTCAGCTTATTTTCTAGGTTATTTATTTTTGAGGATATAGAAGCTATATCCTTCTCCAAATTCAATATTTTTGCTTTAGTATTATCTAAGGCCTGTTTTAACACGTTAATCCCTGCTTCTGGAACCGCTAAACCCTTCAATTTATTTTCTAAAACAGATATCCTTCTATTAAACTCCGCAAACTTTACGCTAAGATCGCCAAAATTTGGCGTCTTAGCTCTCCTTAGTTCGCCTACTTCTGCGAATAATTTTTCAACTTTATCTCTAAGGTTAGCTATTTCCTTAACTACAGAAGAAAGCTCCTTAGACGCATTTTCAACCTTTTTTGTAATATTAGAAATATCCTCAACATTCCATGCACTTACAAGCAACTCCTTCAATAGTTTCTCCTCGGGAATTGCAGCCATTTTTCCCAAAATAATTATAGAAGAAGAAGTCCTATAATAAAGATGCTTAAGCCAACTAATATTGAAACAGTTACCACCACTAAGGGGATATTATTTTTAAAGTCAGGTTTACTTATTTTCTCCTCAGTAGCAATAGTGATTTCGCCTCCCTCAACTTTAACATACCTGTGCTTCTCTAAAATATTCAGAAGCTTGTGAAGTTGCTCCTTACCCAAGCTACTCCTCTTAAGAAGCTCGTTAAAAGATATTTTTTTCTTTTTTCTCAATATCTCGAGGACATCATCTATTTGCGTCCAACAACTTATTATGAATGCAACAATCTTTTCGTCTTTAATCTCCTTATTAAAAAAAGTATTAAGAATAGCATCAACGTCAATAAAAGTTATCTCCCAATCTTTTCTTGCTATCTTTTTAATCATTTCACTACCAAAGGGTAAGCAAATCTATGGAAATATTCACATCTTTCCTCCTTAAGTTCTATACCCATTAAAATAATTTTAAGTTCTACCCAATGTAAAGCTTTTGCTGTAACATTGGTGGCATTTGCTACTAAAGGCGCTTTTATCTCGCAACCCCTCTTACTCCATCTCTGAAAGTAGAGTGAACAGTGCTTAGTTGAATTTGCCTCAAGCGAGAAGTTGAACAGAATTGTGCTTCTTATCCCAGAGTCAGCAGTTGTCCAGTTTCTTATGTAGTAATTTGCTTTTTCATTCTCACAATATATTTCTATTGAGCAATTATCTGTTGCTTGTGGGAGAGTCAAATTTACTGCAATAATCTCATTAGTATGGTTCCTAGCCCCCTCTTCCTTCAAAATTATAGGTATTTTGTACCTATATGTCCAATTTGTCAGTTGAGTAAAATTAGCTTCTAAATTACTCTGCAAAACTGTAAAATTTGTCAAATTAAGTGTTTCATAATCAATATTTCTTAAAATTCTTAGAATTTTTTCTTCCTTAGCTAACAGCAAAAATAGGTTGCATTCGCTAAACATCATAACCCGTAAAATACTTGCATAGCTAAATGAAATTATTCCTAGAAGTAACACCAAAATTATGTAAATCTGAGCCTTTTTCATGCATAAATCACCTTAACAAGAACTAAAGTATAGTTCAGCTTTGTAAAAAGTTTGTCAACATTTATCTCAGAAAATCCCTGAAAATTTTGTCTAATGTCTTTGCATATTAACTGGTTATTTGTTAAATTGTATACATATATATTAGAATTCGGAAAAATTATCCGTAAATCCTTCATTAGACCTGTGCATGATTTGTAACTTTGTTTAATGGCAACTATTTTATGAGATTCCTTGTTTAGATAAACTTCATAAGAAACCTGAAGTAATACAAATATTAGAATGGATGCAAGCATAGCATCCAAAATCCTAATAAATCCCTTCTTTACCATAAAGTCACCTCTATTTTTGTTAAATTCCCCTTATAAGGCATATAACCACACTTTATAAATATATTTGAGGAGGATCTCGGCATTGCCCCACAAACTGTGAAATTCCCTACTTTTATCGTTAAAAGGTTCCTTTTTAAATTGAAGCTTTTAAGGACATAAGAATAATTCGCATCACAAATTGCTCTCATAGCATAAACCTTATTTCCATCGATTTCTAGCGAAGGATATGCATAACTAAAATTTAGGTTTAATGTTGTGACATTACCTCCAGAAAAAGTATCGTTAAGCCACATAATCTGCAGAGCATCTCTATATAAAGTTTTATTGACATCGAATTGCGTAATATTTTCAGTTATTAGCACACCACCACCTTTCTTGTAATAATTTAAAATTTGATCCTCATGGCTTAAAATTTGACTGTAGTTTGAAATGTAGAGAACATCATATATCTTCAAATTAGATAGATTTGCAGTATCCACATAAATGCTTGCCCTAATACCGTCAATAATTGTTTCGCTTTTAACACTTTCATTAAGCCACTGGAGATATGCTTGATCAACAACACCAACGGTAATTTCATTCTTGGGAAATTTTCCTAACCACAAGATTGTAGCTGTGAGTAGAGTTTTTGTATCATTATTAAGTGCTAGCCCCTCGATATTGGGAAATAGTGCTATTCTCCCAGCATTTTCATTGACTATAGCTGCTGCAGGAGAATAATTGAAGTGCTGCAAGTATGTTGCATTATAGATAAGTAAAACTTTTCTTGCATCACCATCATAGGGATAGGCATTACCTAGCAAAGGAAAATCTGCTATAAATGAAGCATTATAGGAGATTTTCCTGTAGAAATATATTATGTCATAAATTGGTGTTTTTTCAACTTTAGCTAAACCAAATGTTTTAGGCAGAGTTATGTTAATGGCATACTCCCAGTAGTAGGGGTAACCTGGGCTTAAAGTTAACAACCCCAATACTTTCTCAGCTACATCTCCTTGGTGTTTTGTTGGTAATGGTAAATTGCTTAGAAGGTATAGTATTGATACTGTGATTATGAGCAAAGAAAGTATTTGATCAAGAAATATTTGCCCTTTCATGCCTTACAGACGAAACCTCCTTTATATAACTTTTAAAATCTTTTGTTCTTTTCAGTATGCCCACATACTTAGGGATATCCTTTATACCTCTAGCAAGAAGTTCTCTGTGCAAATCTTTAATGAATGTTTTGAATGCAACTTCCCTCTCTTTCATAAGGATTTCAGGTAGTTTTGCTTTTTCAAGCTTTTCTAGGTGTTCCTTCCATACTAAATAGCATCCAACCATATAAAGCATTTGATTCATTATATTCGTTGTGTTTATATCGCGCATCAGATTATAAAACGTCGGTGGCATCTCTATCAGAAAATACGAACTATTGAATCTCCTGTAAGAGGTTACGTCATTGAACAGTATTACTTCTTGAAATTTAAGCTTTTTTCCAAAAGCATGTTTTGTATATTTTTCCAACTCCACCATAAAAGCGTTGTATATAGGGTCTATAACATAGTACTTCCCTTTAAGCTCTATTACACAAAAAAAATGAGTATACAGCTTATTTGCTCCAACATAACTATTGTATCCTAAAATTTTGGAAATAGTAGCAAAGAAAATTGCATAATCATCACAGTCACCTCCTTTATCCTTCAAAAACTCGTGTGGGTACTTAAAAAAATCAGTATATTCTGTTAACTCATAATATTTTGGAAGTTTGAATTTAAGAATATCTTTAAAAACCTTTTTGGATGTAAATATATAGTCGGTAAACTCATGGAAATGTACCCAAGCAGGGAGATACATGCAAAACGCGTCATCTTTGAATGCAAAATTTTTCTCCACGTAATCATAAATAGTTCTCAAAACCCTAAATTCACTATCCTTCTCAGCAATTTCCTTTAGTTTATGCTTCTCCTCTATAGTATTTGGCACATCTACTCCTATCGTTCTTAGATACTTCCTAAGGCGATCCTTCTTTAGTATATCAATTGTAAAGTTTATAATTACAGGGTCGTCTATTGTTATAAGCTTCTCAGGATGATTTTCCGCTAATTTCGATCTTTCAACCCATTTCTCCCATTCACGCTTGTAAGTTGAATTATATATGTTAAGAAGCATTTTCCTGTGTTTCTCTGCTACTTTCTCGGCACATTCAAGAGATTCTTTACTGGGATACCCACGCCTCCATGCTTTTCCACTCACTATCATCTCAATTAGTTTATACAAATCCTTATCTAATTGCTTAACAGGAGCAAAATGCTTAAGAACAGCCTTTTGCTCTTCTTTTGGGAGAGGTCTCTCTCCAAGATCCTCACTCACTATTTTCTTTTTTAACGATTTTTTCCAATCAACTTTTTTCGTCTCAGAAAAACTGTATGCATGTATCATAGGATACAGCGTAATTAAGGATATGCACGAAAGAGCAAGAGCTTTTCTTAGCCTAGGCCGATCTGCTTTCTCAAGTTTTCTTGATCTTCCGCGCTTAATTTTTAATAATTCACTCTCAAGGGTCATTTCGAGAAAGAGAATATCCTCTTGATGTAATATTCCACTCCTTGCGAGATTTCTTAGCTCAGAGATATATTCCTTGACAATTTCGCATATATCTCTGCGAGAAACCAGATTATTCTTTCTTAGAAAACTATATATCTTTTCTTCAAATCTTTTAATATCTTCTTCTTTAGCAGGTAGATACTCCATTTTAAGCTTAGAAAATATTTCATAAGCTTTAAGATCCTTTTTCGTAACTTTTCCATAGTATCTCTCCAATATCTCGTCAAATTCTTTCTCAAAAGGAAAGCCTATTTCTTTGAAAATTCTCTCCATGCTTATGTGATATCTTCTAGAAAAATACCTGGCATATCTCTCTACTCTTTCAGCTAAATCTATAAAATCTCTTTGAGTAGCATATTTTTCTTTAGAGAAAAGTCTCATCATTAAAATTATGTGCTAGCTTTGCTATTAAATTTTGCAACTACGCCATGAGATAACTTGAAAAAATAAATATTAAGTAACCTGAAAAGATTAAAAAGCAACTGTGTTTAAGTCCTGCTACAAAGGATTTCTCAGCTATTCTTCCAGCCAAGATACCTGCAAAAAATGCTTGAATAAGTATGAGATGGAAAAATAAAAGTTCATATTTCTCTGGAGATCCAGCTAGGGAAGGGAGAAGAATATTTTTTAGAAGAATTATAACTATTAAGAAGGTGTAGAAAACAAAGTACTGAGTAATTATTTGAATCCTAAGCCTGCTCCTATGCTCCTTTTCAAGCTCATCTATTCTTCTAACTGCAGCAGCAACCCCCTCCAAAACTTCATCTATTTTACCACCCGACTTCTCAGCTTCAAGAATTACAAGAATACTTTGAGATATAACCCTACTTTTCCTGCACCTTTCTAAAAATTTTAACATAGCTTCCTCAAAAGTTAATTTCCAGCTTATCTGGCTTACAATTTTCTTAATTTCCTTGCTTAAGGGGCCGTAATCATTTTTTGATACAACACGCAAAGCTTGAGGTAGTGCCATACCAGCTCTTAATTGCTCAACAAGATCTCTAAGAAAATCAGGAAATTTTCGCTCCATTTTTGAGAATCTTCTATATTCCAAATATTTTATTGCGCTGGGTGGCACTGTTAGTGTGAATAATCCTAGGAAGAACATAGAATTTCTTGGCGAAATTCCTCCTGCAAGAACACCAAAAACTATCATCATAGCTCCCAAAATCAGAAATGTTGCTATTACCACTGTTGTAATGCTAATATCCTTAGTTTCTTTGGTCATGGAGATGTCGCCTCAACTAATAAAATGAAGATAACGTTTAAGAAAGGTAAAGCAAAATATACCAAAATTTTCATTAAGTCTTCCAAATTTATTTTTCCTATAGAACCGCCTATAACGTTAAGTATTGCTAGCATCGAAATTAAAAGCAAAGGTGTTGCTACTAGAAGCATAACATAAACTTCAGCAATCGTTGAAAGTATATCGCTATATTCCCTAATTTTAAGTGAGTGTTCAAGGCTAATTACCCTAGCCTCCTCATGAAGCAGCAATCTTAGATCTCCACCCGAGCGTATAGTTGATATTATGCTAGAAATCAAATCCCTAAATCTCTCGGATGGAGTTCTCTCAGCTCTGTGTTGTAAAGCTGTTAGAACATCAAGGCCAAGCATGTCCATGTCTCTAACTATTTCTTCGGCTTCTGCTGAGATTTCACCATATTGTTTAAACTTAGCTAGGATCCTAAACATAACATCTGGAGGAGCGTTTGCACTGGCAATAGCGGCTAAATGATTTATGGCAAACGGTAGATTAGTATCAATACTTCTTGCCCTATTTTTAGCTCTTACGTAGGGATATACGTAGAATATAAAGAGGGTAAAGAAAAAGATAGCTAAAGATAAAGATGCAAGCGCTAAAAATGCGTTAGAAGTAACATGAATTGCTAATAAGTAAGCAAGTCCAATAAAAAAAAGAGCTGTAGAACAAAAAATTGCTGTAAATAGCATAATTGCTAGATAGGAGCTAAAAAGAATGTGTATGTTTGCTTTTCTTAAAGAATCTCTTAATCCAGCAAACCTATCCTCAAACTTGACTACTATTTTTCCGCAAACTCTCCAAGCAATTTTCTCATAAAATTTAAAAAATTTGTAGGCTAGCTTCATTTTATCATTTCCATAACCTTTCTAGGGTTCTTATGATACTGATTAATAATTCTTGAAACTTCAACAAAGTTCCTTATACCATTCTTAGCCATCCATTCCAAAACTTTAGTCCTGTTTTCAAATTCCTCAAGCAGCTTTGGAAGAGGGATTCCCTTTTCCTTGCTTATCTTCTTTATCAGGAAGGACTCTCTCTTAATTTCGAATGTATCCGTTACAGGCTTCCATTTAACAACCTTCTCAACGCGTGGCTCCCCAGTTTGATAACTCATCCCTATTATCTCAACAATCTCCTTTATCCTTCTAGCAGCTTTACCTCTGGTTTTTGCATGAACTAGAACTATCAACGCGTCTAAAGCTTCAATTAATGTTGGTGAAAGATTTATTGGAGGAGTGCGCAATCTATGCAAAACCGTTTCTAGAGAGCTTGCATGCATTGTGCTTAACGCTGCATGCCCAGATGCCATACCCTGAAACATAACATACGCCTCCTTACCGCGAACCTCACCAACAATAACATAATCTGGTCTCTGTCTAAAGCTTTCCTTAAGTAAATCATACATTGTTACCTCACCGTAGCGCCTGCCACGCTCATCTGGAGGACCAAATCCAGGTCTTGTAACACCAGGAATCCAGTGTTCATGGGGTAAATTGAGTTCCCTGGTATCCTCTATTGATACGATTTTAAACTCCTTTGGAATAAACAACGAAATAGCATTTAATAATGTTGTTTTTCCTGTAGCAGTTCCTCCCGCAATTAAAATCGATCTACCATACTCTACTAGAAGCCAAAGATATGCAAAGATCTCTGGGCTAGCGGTACCATATTCTATCAACTCAACAGGGCTTAAGGGTATTTCCCTAAACTTCCTTATTGTAAAGGTAGGTCCACGCGTAGTGACATCCTTTCCTAATGTAGCTTGGACTCTGGAACCATCTGGTAAGGTTCCGTCAAGTAAAGGCTCAGCATAGCTTATATAACGCCCACAACGCTGTGCAATTTTAATAATAAAGTTATTTAGCTCCATAAGATCTTTAAATATAATATTTGTTTTCATAGCTCCATACCTTCTATGCAAAATATAGATCGGTATATTAACACCATCGCAGCTTATATCCTCAATGTACGGATCCCTAAGTAAAGGTTCAATTTTCTCGAGGCCAATGAAGTCTCTAGCAACATAATATCGTATTTTTTTGTATTCGTCAAAACTAAGCTCAATTTTATATTTTTTCAAAATGTAAATAATTTTCTCCTCCAAATAGTCGAGAGCCTTTGCAGGACTTTTTATGGTTGTCAAATCAACATCAACAAGATCGATAAGATCCTTTTCGATTCTTTCAAGAGCACTCCTCTCCTTCTCCATTAACTTCGGTTCTTCCAAAATATAAATCAGGTTTCCTTCTTTCTCGTCCCATTTTATATGCGCATATGCAAACGGTTTTATGAGAGGATACCTTACATTCAACTTCTCGGGAGAAACGCTTTTAAGACTAGGTAGCTCAGAAAGAACCTCCTCAACTCTAGCAATTATAGGAAAATATGGAAGAGTTGTATAGAATTTTAGCCCTACAAACCTGCTACCTCCAGCTTTTACATTTAAATTAACTACCTCCTTGTATTCAAATTTTTCTGGTGGTATCCTACCTTTTATGTATAAAGCAAGAGCATACTTTCCTTCCCTCTCAGGAGCTTTTATAACCGAACACCAAGCTTTAGCCTTTTCGTTAAAGACCAGATCACCAGAATGCAAAACCTTCTTTCTTGATATTATCCTATAGCAAACCTCAGCGCTCTCCGCAGTATACGGGCTAAATATCTCACCTTCCCTCATATCAACTTTAGCTAAAAGAATTATAGTACCACCAGGACTTACTAGAAACTTTTTTCGCTTCCTCTTTTTACAGAATAGTCTCATCTTCAAAATGCAATACCTTGGCTTATCCCCTCTACAAATAATTTTTATTGGTAGGGAGAATGCACATGTGTAATCCTCCTCCCGAACAGATGCTTTTATCTTTAAAGTGAATTCACCCTCCTCTCCCACTTCTATTACACTGATCCACGATTGTATTGGCTTCGAAAATATAAAGTTGGCTTCCCTAATCTTTTTGGGTCCCTTACAAAATTCCAAGCATAGATCTACACTAGGAACTTTTATCTCATTCCCTTCCTCATCAAAAATCTTCACAAGAAGAATTACGGATCCTTTGCCAACATAGTATATAGGCGCTCTTGGTAGGATCATCCTTCAACTCTTAGTCTATACCAATTTTCATTATTGACATCCAACCTAATTTTAGTTTCGTTTAAGGTTATATTCTCACAAATCCTCAGGTTGTCCTTGCTTATGCATAAACTTGAATTATTTAAGTATAATTTTCCATCTAGTAAGTATTCTAAGCTCATACTTATTTCGCTGTTGGGAAAATCACCAAAAAAAGATGTTGCTAAAATATCAAAGTATATCACTTTAGCTTCGTATTTAAGCTTGTTTTCTAGAAAGATACGCATTTCTAAATCTAACTTCGAGGAAATCCCCAAATAGACAAATATTATAAAAATAAAAGACAGAAGAGTTGCTATTGCAAATGAAAGAGTAAGGTTCAACTATATCACCCTCACATCGAATTCTGTTACATTTTCTGAATCCCCCCTATTCCTTATTAAAAGAACGTAGTCTCCTGGCATCAACTTAAAGTTTTTTCTGAATCTTCCCTTTTTTAGCCGAAGAATTAGCTTCATCTTACCTTCAGGACAATTGTCTAAGCAGGGAGGGATATATGCATTAGTTATATTAACATTTTTGCACCCTTTGCTAAAGAGCAACAGTAAAGCATTTTTACTGTTGCTTGAAAGCCTGAGCTCCGAATATTCATCAATCCTTTTCACTTTACCTACAGAAAAATCACCTGGCGCAACTATGGCTAAAGATGAATAGGAGTCCTCAATACAAAGAAAATTTTTATTAAAAGCGAAACCTTCTCTTGGATAGGGCAGATCATCGGAACCCCTTCCTATTTTTGCTACAAAATCGTAAGTTACTTTAGAGATTGAGCAATTTAGGCAAGAGACCGATATTATTAGATAATCTGCACAAGCTCTAAGTGTGTAGTTTATCTGATACTTGAATTTGCCCTGAACAGTTAATGAATAAGTAGCCCCCGGCAAAGAATTGCCCAGAGTTACTTGGGATTCTGCTGTTTCATTACCCAAATAATCGTTTATCAGCACATCACCTCTCCTAAATTCCGCTTCAACACCTATATCTTTTCTTCTTATTTTAAAAATAACTTGCGAGTGGTTTGAAACCTCATGCAGCTTCCTAAAATAAACTACAATCTTATCATTCTCGAATATATAGTAAATTCCGCTTTCATATGCATTCACACCAGATGTTTGAAGAGAAAGTACTCCAACAGCATCTTCAAGGAGAGACTTAGCGAAGCAATTCTCCTCCATCTCACTGATAAACAAAATAGTATTGTTATTAACCTCAAGTTCTCCTGTAGAGAAGCTTAATGGAATTTTTCTTTGAGAGGGGTATCCCTCATAAGCTACTTCTTGCAAAGCAGAAAATATAGCTAGAAACTGGTGTTTTGCATTAGAAAGATCATGTTTGGCTCTGAAGTCGCTTAGTGTCCTTTCTGCTAGGAAAAACATCGCTAATGTTAAAACGAAGCTTATTACGAAAAGTAATGACATCGAGATTAGTTGAACGGTTGCTTTCCTATTCATACTCAACCACAGGATGTACATAGACTTTAATTTTTGAGTAGGCAGGAGAGCCCATATCGTTCAGCGTGTATATTTTAAACTCATTATCCCCACCAATTACAATGTATTCCCTCACATCATCAATTGTTATGGCCAAATATTCACCATATTCCAAACTCTCATTTGCAATAAGGTTGTTATTAAGGTATAAGGTTATATTGATTGGCTTGACATTAAAATTTACAACTTCAACATCAAATTTGGTTGCTTTTCCTTCTGGCAAATATTGATGAAATGTGCAAGGATTGCAAGCAAAGGAGGTCGCTAGTTTAAGCAATCTTCCAGGATCATAAATAAATTTTGTTACTTTAATGTTTTCGCTGAGTGTTGACTCTTTTGCTGAAATAAAGAGATAACTAGGTTTAAATCTTATTTCTCTAGAAATTTCAAATGAAGAAGCTGGCACTAGCTCCTCGATTTCTCCAACGGGTTTTCCATCAACATATACTTTAACGTCATTCAGACTTATATCCCCCGTGTTATATACCTGTGCATGTACCCTGTAAATGTCGGTAATCATATCACCGTCTTTATCTACTCCATAAACCTCAACATCCTTGAGAGAGATAGATGCTAAATATCTCTCAATTCTACTCGAGCTGAAATACTTTATTTCCTTTTCAACCTTACCTTGATAATTCTTTTGCCAGATATATAGCAGAGTTGCAGATATTACTGCCACTAAAACCAAAATTGAAATTGCAATTATTGGGGAGACTGCCCTTCTTGAAGCTAAAATCATCCCAAAATTTTAATTATCTTGAAAATAATAAAAATTGTTGGAATGATTGAAGCGTTGAATATGAAAGTCGCTCTCGCAATTGCTGCAATAGCTATTATAATACCCACGATGTTTGTTGTTGTTAAAGTACTTCACAAACCAGAAAATGCTACACCAATCAATGCCTCTCTTCAGATAAATGTATCAGGGAATGTCTCCGCACAAGAACCTGAAAGTTTTCCTCAGCCAACGGAAGAATATAATGAATCGTATCCAGAATTTCCTGAAGGTATGGAAATTGGCGAGATAGAAAACGAGACTGAAACTCCAGTTTTGGTTTCTTGTATAAAGATAGTTAATATTTACTTTGAGGAGGGTACTTACGAGTATGGTGGCGAGTATGAATATGGATATGAGTATCCTGAATATGAGTATGAATACGAGCAAATGCAGAATATTTCTGCAAGAACAGAGTTAAGTAGGAATTCTCAAACAAAATTGTTTGTTGAAGTTAGAAACGAGTGTGAAGAAGCTCAAAATATAACAGTTTGGCTGAAGCTGGCTAGAGAGCTTGGGGTTACCAGAAATAATATAACATTTTATTCGGTACTTCCTGGAGGAAGCAGAATAGCTTCCTTTGAAGTAATTGCCAATGAATATACACCTTTAGGTGACTATGCAATATTTGCATATGCTAAGGGTGAAAATACAGAGATAGCATCAAGTAAAGCTATTGTTAGAGTTGTAGAAAAAGAGGAGGTTTTCTTGAAAATAGAAAGAGTTTGGTTTTCAAAAGTGTCAAATGCAACTGAAAATGAAACAGAATATTATTATGAGGAAAGTGCTGGAAGCGTAGTTCAGGGGGAGAGTATATGGTTAAATGTCGAGGTAAGGAATCTAATTGGCGAGAAGCAAAGTGTAGATATCGAGTTAGGCATACCTCAGGGCATTTCTGCAGACTCTACTAAAAAATCCCTAGAAATTGAGGAATACGGGAGTAAGGTTTTCAAATTTACCTTATTTACAACAGCTTCAACCATTCCAGGTACTTATACTATAAAGATAACTGCAAGCAGTGAAAAGGCTACCGTAATTTCGTATGCTTATCTGCAAGTTTCGGAGGCAAGCACAGCAAAAACTGTTGAAATAGCAAGTATAACTTTTGATCCTACCGAAATTCATAAATCCGAAGTAAGCATTCTATCTGTTGAAGTTAAAAACCTTGCAGATATTCCTCAGATAATCACCGTTAATCTTTTCACAAATGCCAAACTTTGGATTGACAATACAGTAAAGCAAACTGATAAAGTTGAGGTTAAGGGTAGCAGAATAATTCAATTTGCTGTAACAACGCTTGAAGACACCCTGCCAGGGACGTATGCTATAAAAGC
>Ga0190366_1000117_pt1 | contig 16038 bp, 14 predicted proteins | sample 487218910_MG_FD_169990 | JGI IMG/M metagenome (GOLD analysis project Ga0190366, IMG submission 169990) | Hydrothermal vent microbial mat bacterial communities from Southern Trench, Guaymas Basin, Mexico - 4872-18-9-10_MG | ecosystem: Environmental > Aquatic > Marine > Hydrothermal vents >...
CTACAAATACCGTCACCGCAAACTTCCTTTACACATTTGTTATCTATGCAGGCATATCCTACAAAACATCCGCAATCTATACAGCAACTTATTTCACTTTCGAAAAATTCGCATTTGCCATTACCACATTCAGGCTTGAGGGTTGCTATAGAAATAGCTAGTAGAGATACTATGCAAACACCAATTATAATTTTTCTGCTCACCATCCTTTGCTAATAACTTTTAGTGTTGGATCCCCGTAAAAGCAGTTTATATGTACCAAGTATCCAGTATACGAACCGCATGTCATGCCTGCAGGTCTCTGTAAATAGGATTTCTTTCCTTGGATGTATGCATCCCCTAGCCTTATCCCTACATTAACTTTCTCTAATATCTCAGTATATAAACCACCGATGCATGTACCCGAGCTTGGGCATGTTACTGCATAATTATTATCCGTACTTCCTATGAATATAGCACCCTCTTGTTTTAGAAAAGTCATTACAAAAGAATCTAAGGTGTTAGCCTTCCTGTCTATACCACCTCCCCCACAAGCCATGCTAAACCATGTGGAATTTTTAACACTTATACTAGACATAGCTGACGGTGTTACAGGTTGATTTATATTACCTAAAGCATGAATATATCCCCCCAGTAGAAGGTCACTAGAGCTACCACCACCAGGTCCATGAGCAAGAACTATAGCAAGATCATATCCTGAGAGTTGTGAAAAGGTAAAGAGATTGCAGTTACCACTGCAACTTCCACCAAAAATAACATTACATAAACCATGCTGTCCTTTGCAGGTACACCAATTATATTCGTCACCAGAAGGGCATGAACATGTGAGTCTACATGAACTCTGGCTACAACAATCCATTGCAGCAACTCTATATGTATCAAGCCTTATTCCGCCATTTTGATGTAAATTAATATAGGTGTCGAGTGCATTCAGAATAACACTGATATCACCATTTAAAGGGTCAGGAACCCTACCAAATGCTATATCTGGCAGACAATCGTGATCCATGTCTGCATAGACATCATCAGTCCCGTAATTTATTGTTGCTAAACAATACATAGGATTTATTGCTTGTGGCAAAATGTTGTGCCCTCCTATAATAATTAAATATCTGAATCCAAGCCTTTGATAGAGTTGCTCAATAACATCATCAATATTTTTCCAATCGCTTGGGTTAAAAACAGGAGAGCCTCCTGTAATTTTACTAACTTCGCTACTATCTAAATAAATGAATTTTGCGGTCAGAGAGTCGCTTGTGTTTAACACATTTATGAAATATCTAATTTTGTTTTCAAGTTGTTGTATATCTGCATTTGTGTATTTGCCATGCAGTGTTGAATTTATCGAAACAATGAGAACATCAACCCTTTTAGCACAAGCAGTACCGTTCCAAACTGTTCCTTGAGGACAGCAATGATTAAATGAGCAGTAGAGATTTTGGGAAGTGTTGCACTGATTATTACAGTAGCATATTCCTCCAACTCCAACATTTATTCTAGGGCTACATCCTCTGTAATCAGATAGAGGATCATCAGGACAACATGAATATGTGCTAGGACATATGCAGTCAGGCGAATTAGCGCAGGATTCCATAAAATCATTACAATAACCATCCCCTGCGCATTGCATAACTGAACAATCTGGACATGGGCTTTTGCATTCGCTTGGTGAGCAAACTCCGTTAAGATCGCAATATGGACATTTCTTTAAAAGAAGAATTGATCTTTTCCCCTTAACTATGCATAGTTGCTTTGTTTTTCCAAGATTGGCATCTCTCAAATTTAATGTAATTTGTATCTTAGCTTGTTGCTTTTCTGTGCCGAATTCTATTGTGTTATTTTCTACTGAAACTGAAATTATTTGAGGAAGATCATATTTAACAATCTGTGATGTACTTTCAGCAGAAAATCTATATAGAAAATCTTTGAAGTTATCTAGCGCATCTCTGATAGTTACCTCAGCAATTTTTTGTTGATACGATACAAAGAAGTTATGAAAATAAATAGCAGCAAGTGTTGCGCAAATTATTATGCTTAGAATTACAACAAATTCAAGCAAACTACCTTTGTTCGACTTTAACAAGCACATCATTGGATCTTCTTTTCAACACCAATATTTTCTCCACCTTTGGAGCCCTTCCCAGTATCTTCAATGCTTTTGACTTAATTGTTTCATTGTAATATATGGTATCCATTGTAGCATAACATCTAAGCTTAGAACATCTTGCAAAGTTTTCGTCTCTGAATCTTAGACATAAAAACTGTCCTGTGTTGTTTGTAAGAGGGATTGTTTTATTTTCCGGATTATCAGCTATGTAGATAGCAACAACAGGTTCGGTAATTGTTACCTTAGCACTTGTTGATGTAAATTGCATACTCCAACATAACGTATTTATTTTATAGGCTAAGTCTTCTAAATTAGTTAATGCAATTTCTTTGCTTCTCCCACTTTCAGATTCTCGAAAAATTGTAAGAACTGTGGCAATCAAAAAGCTACCAGCAATTAATCCTAACAATACCCATATCCACACATCAACTCCTTTCCTGGAGCGAATAAATCTTTTTATCATCTTTGGCTTGCCTCTCTTATAACGCAAATTAAAAGTTCTCCTTCCTGACAGCAATATGGGAATTGAGTTGTCATAACCTCAGTTTCCTTGCTTTTTAGACAATTTTTATTGCCTAGAGTAATATTACATATTTGACCACTTCTATTTATTGTTGCAAATACGTACCAGTTGTTTTTACCAAAATATCCGTTTAGAATTTGAGGGATAACTTGCGTAATGTTAACCTCACCAACACCTGCTCCATATCTAACACAATTACTCTTTTGCGTGAGACCATCAGCTATAAGTTCTATAACACTTTTTTTAACATCCGGAATTTCGCCGTAAAAAACTTTAATTAAGCCAGAATATGCAACATTTTTAATATAGCGTTGCATAACAATTTCGGTTGCTGAACTTTTTTTCTGAAGATAATATAAATTTGCTAATGCAAAGATTACACTCACTATTATTGCAAGAACAACCACAGCTATATATTGCTCAACAAAACCTTTTCTATCCATTGTATTCGCTTACAATATATTCTACTTTGCTTATCTTCTTGTCACAAACCTTATACACATTCAAATATTTAGGTAGTTTTATACTAAGCTTTGTAGTAAACAGATAAAAACAACCATCAGATTGTGATTGAACGCTATATATCTCCTCTGAAATATTTAATATCTCACTTCTTAGCAATCTTAGACGAGAATCGTAGTAACTTATTGTTTTGTTAGGGTAAATAACAATTATACTTTCGTCGGTTAGCAGAACTTTCTTGGGATAAGCAATTTTAATAAGCGCACCTGAACCATCCTCGATGTTTATACTCTGAATAAAATTGGAGAAATCGTCGTATACACCATAACAGATAACATTAGCACCGACTTTTCTTACAACTTTGCATTCTCCTGGGCTATTTATCAACACCTTCTTTCTGAAAATCTGAGTTCCATTGCTATCTAAAATGTTAACAAAGTAATAATAAGCGTAGGCAACATTTGGCATTGTTATCATAACTATATCTTCATCTGAGGAGGAAATGGCCGAAATTTTTTCTTTTAGAGTTTTTTCCCATTCCTTCGATAAGGTTACAGAGAACTTTAATATTTTAGTGGGTGTAGCAATGTAAATGCCCTTGTCATTTACACTAAAACTTAAAATTTTTTCTTTCAGGTCTGCTTTGCTTACAATTTCTCCATTTCTGGCAGATATAGCAAATAAACTGCTACCACATGCCATAACTACAATATCTTTAGCATAGCTACTCGGCCATCCATATATACATTCCCCCTCAAATTCCCATTCTTTAAGATATAAAATTTGATACTCCCTCCCATTCCTAATGAGTGAGGCAATAAGCAAGGTATCATTTATAAATAAAGCACCTTCAATGTAGTCCTCCTTATGCTTTAATAACTTTATATGAGTAATTAGTAGATTCCTGCTTGAAATAGCGCTATAATTACCGCTGCTATTCCCATAGTGAAGTACCACAACATTACTTTTAGGTTTAATCCAGATTTTTGTCTTTTTATTGCCACAATATGCTATCCAAAAACTTGCATTAGTAATGTTAGCTTTACATATGCTTTCATTTATAATTAAAGGTACAACTCCAGAAGATTTAGAGGATAAAGTAATTCTATAATATATTTTTTTATTTTCTACATATGAACTGTTGTTGAATGTTAAAATAGTATTGCCAGAAGGATATTCACTGTGATATAGGATCTTCCAGAGAACTATTATGCTAAATGCGATTAGAATTAAAGCCTTGATTTTGTTCATGTTTCCACAACAATTTTATTGTTCTTAAGCTTGATTCCTACAAGATACTCTCCAGCTTCGGTAATGTTATTTTCAAAGACTATGGGATATGAGCAATTTAGAACTTTGCAACTTTGATCATAAGGTGAGTAAACCATGCATAGAGCTTTACATGGGTAGAACACTGCGCTGTATATCACGTTAATAAGATCTTGCGTTGTCTGGAAATATCTGGCAAAGCCGCCAGTTGCTTGAGAGAGTTGCTCCATATAGTTAATAGTTTCTGTATTTGCGCCATCCCCCCATAAACCGTAAACTACAACATTATTCTTCCTACAGAAGTTTATTGCAGTATTTATGGACAAGGTATCATTACCGTTGCATGGATCTCCTGAGCAGGGACACTCATCGGAAATTGGTACAACTATTCTTTTTGCGGTGGCTCGCCAAGTGTAATTTTCAGCTAACCAAGCTATGCCAGGTCCCCAATTTTCGCCAAGAGCATAGGCGCCATGAGTCGAATCGCAGGTACCACTCCACTCAACTGTTAATTTTTTGGTAACGCATCTATGAAGCGATCTTAGTCCAAAATTTGGATCATATAACGCATAAATGTCGTATCTAACATCTAATCCTTTAGACCTCAAACTATCAACAATTTGTGAAATAACATCACAAAGTATATTCCACTCATCATCCATGCTAGAGGAAGTGTCCACCAAGAATACGATGTCCACACTTCCTCCTCTTCTGCATAGCATGGTTTTTGGGTAGTAGATTGGGTAATCTACCTCTAATTTAAAAGACATTTGGCCAAATAAACCTTTCTCAGCATTTCTACACGCTTTTAGAATATTATTATACAATTTCTCTAATTCCCCATCTACAGTTTTTAATATAAGAGTACCGTCAACAATACCTCTATCTGTGTAGATACCAACTGGCAGGGATATTGCTATTTCGCTCTTCTTAGCTTTATATTTTGAAAATTGAGAGACTCCAAAACTCCATTCCAGTTTCGGAAGAGATATTGTGAGATTATTTGCGTTGACAGATATGTGGCTAGTAACTATTTGCTTAACAATGGTGCATGAAAAAACACCTCCATCTGATGGAGAATCACTGAATGAGATCTTCTTAGGGGTCATGCAGAGCTGGGGAGATGACAAGGATGAGCAAGGAAAGCAAATGTCTCCTGCAGAACATTGACCACAGTTGTTAGCACATTTGTACGTTCCAGTGGAAGGATTAACACAATAAACACCCCATCCATTTCCTACACAGCAACATTGCGCTCCTGGGGATGCACTCCAATCGCAGCAATATGTTGTGTAGTTTATGTCTATAATCTCAGTATAATTCCCGGTTGTATAATTATGGGGGTTTTGTATAACATAAGCTCTATAATCAAAATCGTAATTTTCAGCGAATAAGGGCTCTACATCATAGTAATTCGCTGAAAACTCATTAAGTTTGGAAGCATTTATAACGATTTTGTATTGAGTGTTGTTCATATTCACAGCAAGAACATTAAGAATTTTATGCAAAGTGTTTAAGGCGGAATCTTGCATATCAATCTCCTTCTTAGCTTCCAGAGTTTGAGAAAGCTTTGATGCGAAGAAGAACATAGATATAATAGCAAATGCTATCCCAACAAATATTAAAATATATGTAGGTAAAAGGGATATCTGCGCAGATTTAACTCTTTTGTAGAATTTTGTATTCATTAATTTAATGAAAAAACAAACTGAATTAAAAACATTTTCAAGCTTCTTATTAATCCTTTTACTTTTTTTACCGCTGCTCTATGAAATAGCTTCGCTAATTTATATATCTCTAATAAATTTTGAACACTTTAGGCAAGCTATTTTGCTGAGCATATCTACACTGAATTTGCTTTTTACATCTATAATGGCTAGCATATTAATAGCTTTGCTAGCTACGGTCTTAGGTTTTTTCTATTTTATTCTCCTTATTTTATGTGAAAATAAGTTTAGAGACCTCCTCTTAATCTTACTTGCTGTACCTCTCGCTATGGGTACTCCTCTTTATGCATTGTATCTTCTAGCTTTTTTTGGCGAAGTTGAACTTCTTGTAAATACCTTTACTTTACCAACAGCAAGAATACCAGTCGAATTATATGGCAATTTTTATTATTACTGTTTCGTGGAAGCGTTGGGGTTATCTTTGCTTTCATTCCTATTGCTTTTACTAATTTTTAGATTTATTGGGGAGAACTTTGTGAAATCTCTATCGCTTTATAAGAAAAGACTAGGCATCAAAAAAATACTGTTAATATTACTTTACGCTACTAGATCTCCTCTCTTGTTAACATTTCTAATACTTTTCTCTTTCTCCATTGCAGATTATGCAACACCTCATCTACTAGCCATTAACACATTTCAAGGCGAAATATTTTCCCAAATTTCTTCTTATAATTGGAGATATGCAGAACTTCTTTCTTTGTATTATTTGGCTCTCTTTATACCTCCTATAGCAATTTTCCACAAAGTGACAAGCAAATTCACTATAAAGCCGGGTATGCTTGAAAGACAGGCCTTTTTAAAAGTAAAAAGCTATATGTTTACTCCTCTAGCATTTTTTGGAATTTTAGGTGTGGTGCCTTATCTGCTTATGATTAATGAATCGAATTTTCTAAATCCAACTTTTGTTCAGATAATTGAGGATAATGGATTAATTTTGCTTAAGACGGTTATTGTTTCAACTTTTGCAGCGTTCCTAATGTCTTTCATTGCTTTCATTATATATCTCTCTTATGAGCAAAAATTTATGATATTTCTTGTATCGTTGGCCATATTACCTAAACCAGTAATAGGGCTTGCGATATTAAGGTTTTTTAGTGATTTAGGGATAGGAACTAACTACATAATTCTATTATACGGATATTTGTTAGGTTATTTACCTTTAACACTTTTGTTTACACTTGCTTTGTTGTCGCAATTTAGAACCTCTTTTAATAGCATTCATCTTTATACCCCATCATTTTCGAATAAAATAAGAATAGCATTATGCTTCTCTAAAGATAAGCTCATTATTTTCACTATTTTATTGACATTTCTTCTATTAATGGATCTCAACATAACGCAACTTCTGGCACCACCTACATTTGAACATGCATTTATAAAAGCAGTAAATTTTTATCACTATGGGAATCATAGGGTAGCTTGCACAATTTTGTCTATATTAACTTTATTCAAACTCATGCTTTTATTTTATGCTTTTAAGAAACTTTAATAATTTAGTATAAAGCATGTCTCAAAAATTAAAATATAAAATAGTCATCCAGAATTTATCGATAAAGAAGGGAAGCTTTGTGATGAAAATTGATAGTTTAATTATTAAGGATAGGTTCTTTGGATTTTTCGGGCCCTGCGGCAGTGGGAAGACAACCCTTCTAAATATTCTTGCAGGGTTGGAAACTCCTGAAAAAGGCGAGATAAATATGATGGGTAAATTAGTGTTTTCCAAAGAAAAGGGTATTAACGTACCTCCTCACGAAAGGAAAGTAGCATTTGCGTTTCAAGGATCTGCACTATGGTCAAATGTATCTGTAGAGAACCATCTGAAATATGTTTCTAATGATGAAGAGCGCATACAAGAAGTAGTTGAAATGTTTGGGATAGGAGATATTCTAAACAAAAAACCTGAGGAACTATCAGGGGGTCAAAAACAGAAAGTTGAATTGGCGAGAGCCCTTATATCAGACCCAAAGCTTTTATTATTAGACGAACCGTTTGCTTTCATTGATTACGAGTCTAAATTAAATTTGTTGGAGAAAATAAAGAGATTCTGTGAAGTGAATAATATAATGTGCCTGCTAGCTACCCATGATATCTTGGAGATTAAGTTATTTTGCGAGAAGATAGCGTTAATTACTGATGGAAGAATTCTAGATACAATTAATGCAAAGCAATTGTATGTAAAGTATTTAGGTGACCTCATAGCATGAGCAGCCTGCACATGGACATGTGCACTCATCGCATGATGTAGCATTAACTGGACAACTACACGTACCAACTGCTGGACATGGATATTTAGCGTGTATATTAGCTACAGCCATTACTGTGAATTTTAGAGGTTTAGTGCCCTGAGAAGTTGGAATATAATATTTTGTGTCAATGCAGGTATATTGCCATACCGTTGAAAGATAGAAATCCAAATAAAATTCACATTCGCAATTTATTGGATCGAATGAAACAGAAGGCAATTTTTCGTAGGATGGAGCATATGTAGAGAATGACGAGCATATTGTGTTATTCCTACAGGATATAAAGGTTTTGGTGTGCCATATGCAAGAGCTAGGATAAGAGCTTTGCTGGCAGCTGGAAAAGCAAGCACATGAACTGCCCCTTCTAGCTTCGCAACAAACATAGCTTTTAAAACATTTAACATCTGCATCAAATCTATTTTGCAAATCTTGTAGTGCAGACTCTGCGCAATCTTCTACACAACCATTTGGCAAGCACGAGGCTATATCACAGGAGCAAGCACAGGTGCTTATGCATTTGAAGAATGTGTCATTTCTTGCCCACTCATAAAATACCCTATACATATACCAAAATCTGTTCAGAGTTGCTTTATCTTGTATTTGAAGCTTATCCGAAATTCTGATACTTTTATCAAAACTAGTTCCATATATACTAGCATTCTCTATAGAGAAGGGTATATACTCATCAAACTCTCCAGATAACACTTCATAAATGCCTGTCGCTATACTGCAATTAGTAAAATTAGTAACTTTTAGTTTAAAGAATGGAGAAGTGACATTTTGAAGGTGGGAATTTACAATGTAGAGTACGTGCTTACATAAACAGTTTGATACCTCCTGAGGTGTTGGTATATAATCCCAAGGATTATTTTCCTGTAAACCATTGTATATCCATGCAAATGGAACACTATTATTTGTTATTATGCCAGAAGTTTCAGCAGCTTTGTATGCTGAATAATGAGTAGCATATCTGCCAGCAGTTTTTACAACACCCTTTATGCGCTCAGTTTCATATGAAGCTATGTCAAGTGTAGCTTCGCTCTCAATTGTTTTTTTAAAGCCCTTTCCAAACATTTGCAGGTAGATAGCGTATAACCCTATGAAGAAGCCTAGTGTAAACAAGATAATTACGAGTACCATATATGAAGCAAATGCTTTTTGCATTTTACTTAATTTTTAGCAATATTTCTTTAGCATATTTTTGAGAGATATTTAGATAATCACAAACTTCTTCGAAATTAACCTCATAACTCTTAACATTTCCCCAATCAATCGGCAAAGTAACATTATTTCTTACAGATGTCTTTAAAGGCAATTGTAAGGCACTTTGAGCAAGTTTTCGCTCAACCTCTGGCGAAAGTAAATAGTCTATGAGTAGCTTCGCCTCTTCTTTATGCTTCGCTCCCTTTATCAACATAACGGTATTTGGGAAAACAAATGTACCAAAACTATCTTGGTCTGGGAAAATTATCTTTATGGGCTTATTCTCTCTTATAGCATCAAACGCATCATCGGTATCTGTAAGACCAAACCAACATTTACCTGCAACAACCATATCTCTAACCATAGAATTACTTGCTACAACCTTAACATCATTCTTTACCATTTCTTCAAGCAACTTTTTAGCGTTCTCTACGCCAAGTAACGCAAATAGGCTTGCTATATGCGAACGTGTACTTCCAAAGCGAGGATCTGCAATACATGCTTTACCTTTCCACTTTGGGTCTAAGAAGTCATAAATTGACTTAGGAGCTTCGCTTTCATTTATTAATCTAGTGTTATAAATAATAACTCTCGCTCTTGCTGCAAATCCTGTCCAGTAACAATCCTTGTCCTTAAATTGCTCGGGTATATCCTTAGCGTTTGGTGAGCAATAGGGTTCCAAAACACCAGCTTTTTTTAGATAGACAGTACCAATTGGCTCGTTGTTCCAGAAGACATCTGCTTGAGGATTGCTTTTCTCTGCAAGTATTCTGTTAACTAAACCAACACTTTTTGTTGCCTCAGTATCATAAACAGCTGTAACTCTTACTTCGTATTTCTTTTCAAATTCTTTTAAGATAGGCTCACTGTAATCCTGGTCGTGTGAAACATAAACTACAACAACTTTTTCTTGCTTCTTAGGTGTAATAGTTAAAATTACTATAATGCTAACCAAAATTATAAGAAATAAACATATTTTTATTTTTAGGTCTAGCCTCATCTTCTTAAATTTTTAAACCGAACTTTACTATATAACTATTGAGAACATCCGAGTACTTCAACTTTGGCTCTAACTTTCCATTGTATCTCTAAATTTTCCTAAAACCTTCCAATTTCATTTCTTATTCTTTTATTCAACATCAAACTACACCGTCTAAAGAGGTAGCTTGCAGGTGAGTCATGATGCTCGCAAAAGGCTCGTCGCATTTATCCCTACATTAAGGCGTTGACAACTCCACATCCCACCCAAATAAGCTCGGAGCGAATTGTTAGCAATATTAATAGCTCCACCATATCAGCATGATTCTAGAAAAATTTTTAACTTATTGGCTAGCCTTGGCATAGTTCCAGAAATGAAACTAGAAAAGCAAAGATTGCTAAAGGCTTAAGGAAAAAGCTGAGTTTTTAAGCCTTTAAGTGCATCTTTGGAGCAGGTTAGTTGAGAACATGGATAATGAGCTTATGATAAAGGCAATGCTATATAACTTGTTCATTATTTATAAATCTATATTATGAAGAATGGTTTAGCGGGTTTGGTTTTGGTGTTTTTAAGCAAAAATTGTTAAAATGCAACACAGTAAATTTGAGCAAAACATTTATATGAAATTTTGTCACATAGCTCATAAATTAATAAGATGAGTGAAGTTATAGAAGGCATCCCTAGTGGCATTAAAGAGCATGAGAAGCTTTCTAAGAACATTCAAGATACCTTAGATTACGAGAAGTTGTCTTTTGACGAGTTTGAAGAGATATGGAAGAAAGCTACCGAAAATTATGCAGATCCTCTACCTCATAAAACTAGATCACTCTGTCCTATATGTAGAAATGTAGTTCCAGCGGTTGTTTGGGAGAAGGATGGTAAGGTTTGGATTAGCAAAAAATGCGAGAAGGATGGTAAGGTGATCACTGAAGTATATTATGAAGATGTAGGGATTTACAATCGCTTTAGAAAATTCGCTTTTAAGAAGAAGGCGTTAAAAAAGAGTAACCTGGATTATGAAGCTAAAAATTGCCCATTTGAATGTGGTTTATGTGAAAGACACATGTCCCATACCTGCTTGCTTAATATTGTCTTGACTAACAGATGCGATTTGGCTTGCTGGTACTGCTTCTTTTATGCTAAGGAAAATCATCCAATTTATGAACCTACATTAGAGCAGATAAGAATGATGCTAAGGAAAGCTAAAGAAATTCTGCCTGCATGTAACGCTGTGCAGTTTACTGGTGGTGAACCAACGTTACGTGAGGACTTAATTGAGATAATAAGGATGGCTAAGGAGGAGGGTTATGACCATATTCAATTAAATTCTGATAGTATAAGGTTGGCTTTTAACCCAGACCTAGTTAAAAAGATTAGGGAAGCTGGTGTTAACACACTATACACAAGTTTTGATGGAGTAACCCCCAAAACAAATTGGAAGAATCATTGGGAGTTGCCTTTACTGTTTGAAAATGTTAGGAAGGCAGGGGGTCCTGGCATAGTATTAGTGCCAACATTAATAAGAAACATAAACACGCATGAGACTGGAGCAATAATAAATTTTGCTCTAAATCACCTGGATATTGTCAGAGGTGTGAACTTTCAACCGTTATCTATGGTTGGACGTGTACCAAAATCTGAAAGGCAAAAGTTTAGGATAACAATACCTGGTGCAATAAAGCTTATAGAGGAACAAACAAATGGAGCTATTGCTAAAGATGATTGGTATCCTGTACCAACTGCCGCACATATAGCAAGCTTCTTTGATGCGCTATTAGGCAAGCAATACTACATGAGCTCTCACTTTGTTTGCGGTGCCGCAACTTATGTATTTCTTGATGAGAACAAGGTTATACCTATACCAAGATTTATTGATGTTGATGGGTTTGTTGAGTTTCTCAATGAAAAATCCGAGGAACTGAAAGAGGGCGGTAAAATAAGGAGGTGGAAAATTACCATGGAACTTCTTCTTAAATTAGGGAAGTTCTATGATGAGAAGTATGCTCCCAAAAGCGTAAATGTTTTAAGGCTCATAAAAGCTGCTCTCAGAAGAGGTACCTATAATGCTTTGGGCGAGTTTCATTTGAAAACTCTCTTCATAGGAATGATGCACTTCCAGGACGAGTATAACTATGATCTAGAAAGAACGCAGAGATGCGTAATTCACTACGCAACGCCAAATGGCAGGCTCATACCTTTCTGTGCTTTTAATGTTCTGCCGGAAATCCATAGAGATAAAATTCAGGAGCAATATAGCTATTCTGTAGAGGAATGGAGAAAAAAGCATCCTGAATGGGATGTTAAGAAAGACAAATACACAAGAACGAAGGAATTTGTTGAGAAAATAAAAAATAGCGAGATTTATAGAAAAACTTATATCCAGATAAAAGACTTCTTCGGAGTATTAAGGAGGTGAAATTGGTGATTGAAATAAGAATTCATGGAAGGGGTGGTCAAGGAAATATTGTTGCAGCGCAGATTCTAGCAATTGCTGCATTTAGGGGGGGCAAATATTGCCAGGCATTCGGCTCGTTTGGTCCAGAGCGCAGAGGTATGCCCGTTAAAGCTTTTGTGAGAATTGATGACAAACCAATTAAGGCAAGATTTCAAGTTTATGAGCCTGATTATATAATTGTCCAGGATCCCTCGCTACTTTCCGTTGAGAATGTTACTGAAGGATTAAAGAAAGAGGGTGTTGCCGTCATAAACGCCGAGAAGCCTGTAAATTTAGGGGTGAAAACTTATTGGGTTAATGCTACGAAAATAGCAAAGGATGTTATAGGCATGCCAATTACTAATACAGCGATGCTGGGTGCTTTTATTGGAGCAACTAAGTTGGTTAGCTTTAATTCCTTGGAAGATGCTATAAGGGAAAGGCTCGGAAAGGTTGCTGAACCCAATATAAAGGCTGCTGAGCTAGCATATAAAGAGGTGAAGGAGTATAAGTGATTTCTCATTGCTAATGCAGCATCAAGCTGATTATTCAGCAGATGTATTCAGCTCTTTCCTTTAGCATCTCCTCATTAATATAAATTGGAATATTTACCCTTACCGCTACTGCAACAGCATCGCTAGGTCTGCAATCAAAAATAGCAATTCTTCTACCACCTCTAAGAATCAGCTTAGCATAATAAGTATTGTTTTTAAATTCCACAATCTTAACAAACTCGGGTGTAATGTTAAACATTTCGATAATATCAACAAGCAAGTCATGGGTTAACGGTCTATAGAATCGTTTGCCATCCAGGGCATCTTTTATGCTGAATCCCTGATCGCGAGTAATGACCATCCTTAATTGATAGCAGTCAGTTTTCAAATAAAGCGTAGCAAAGCTTTCTGAAAGTGCAATGTCCACATCCTCCACTTTTTTAAAGCCCTTAAGGTCTAAATCTTTAGATGAAGGCAGTTTCGCAATTTTCTTTTTATTCTCAACTTCTAAATTAGGATTCGATAGAATTGATATACAAATAGCTAAAAAAGCTAAGATAATAGATAGAATGGACAAAATAATTGCAAATTTCAGCTCTCTAGCTGTCATCTTAGCGAAATCTTATCCTAAAGTCATGAAACTCTCCTTTGTATTCACGCCATTCAACATCAATTTTATCTACTCTTGCAAATCTCGGCTTTCTGCTTCTTAAATATTCTACCAACTTTTTTATATCATCTATTTCGCCTTCAACAACTATCTCCACTCTACCATCTGGTAAATTCATTACATAACCTTTCAATCCTACTCTCTTAGCGTAGTCCTCTACAAACCACCTATACCCAACACCCTGTACAATTCCACTAACATGAATTAAGGCTCTTCCCCTCATTTATTTATTTAATACTGACAAAACTTAAATTTAGTTTATTCTTCATAAAATATTTTAGTGATGTCCGAAAATATTATGAGAAAGGAAATATTAGAGCAAAGCGAAGCTTTACGTAAAACAATAGAGCTGGAAAGTGACAAACTTCGCAAAGTTTCGCATAAACTTAGGAAATATAAAAGATTTTATTTTGTTGGCTGTGGAAGCTCCTTATCTACATTATTGACGATAAATTCCCTCCTCGATTATCTAAAATCTGAAAATGCAAAAGGTGTTTATACTGGTTTCGAATTTTACTATAATACTCCCTATATAGATGAAGAAACTGCAATAATTCTCTGTTCCCAATCTGGCGAGACAAGAGACACTATATATGCGGCAAGAAGAGCCAAACAGGAGGATATTTATTGTTATACAGTGGGCATAACAAATGATGAACAAAGCTCTCTAGCAAGCATAGTTGATGATGTTATAATAACGAAAGCTGGGAAAGAGCAGGCAATAATTGCTACAAAAACGTATATCACACAGTTGTTTGTTCTTTACTCCTTATTTCTGTCAGAAAAATTTGATAGAAAGCTGAAGGAATTGCCTGCAATTTGCCAATCCTTGTTAACAAAAGTTGAGGAAGAATGTAAGCGAGCGGCTATAAAGTTCAGAGATACGAAGGGGTTTTATGTTATTGCATCAGGCGTGAACTATGGTTTAGCATATAAAGTCGCTATGACGATGCTTATGGAAGGTTGTTATCTTCATGGCTGTCCAGTATATGCTGGGGAGTTTAGACATGGACTGATAGAGAAAGTTGAGAAAGGAGTAGATACTATGTTTCTCAAAAGTGGTTTGCCTTCAGACGAAATAACGAATAAAGCATTAGAATTTTGTGAGAGAATTGGAGCTAGAACTCTAGTTTTTGATGCTGATAGGTATTACAAATTCGATAGCATCTTCGGACCTTTTATTTTGATTATTCCACTAGAGTGGTTCATTTACTATTTGGCCTTGGAGAAGGGTGTGGATCCCGCAGCAACTAGACATATTGGTAAAGTTAGGTACTAATTTTATGTTTTTTCAAACTTTCATTTATTTAGCTTTTCTTTGAGCTTTTCATAATAAAATTATTAGAATTGGAGTTTACTTAAGCTATATAGTGGAAGCTAGCTAAACTTGACAGTAGTTCTTCAGAAATAGATTTCAACAATTAATGGTAAATAATTTTTTTATGTACGATAAAATTTTGCTTAGATATGATGAGATTTGGTTGAAGAGCGAAAAAACACGTAGAAAATTTGAGAAGAAACTGATTGAAAATATTAAAGCAAGTCTTGGCAAAGTCAATATTGAGGCTCTGCGTGGCAGAATAATTATCAACTACGATCCTCAATTTGTGGAGAAGTTAAAAAAAGTCTTCGGCATTGTTTCTTTCTCACCAGCAGTTTCCTGTAAAACAGATTTAAAAGCAATTTCAGAGAAATTAGTGGAATTTGTCAGGTGGTTGGGCATTAAAGAGACTTTTGCAATCAGAGTCAAAAGGGAGGCTGAAATAAACAATCTTACTAGCATGGAAATTGCTAGAATTTTAGGTAAGATAGTGAAAGATGAATTCAACAGCAGGGTGGATCTGAAAAATCCGCAAACAGAATTATTTGTAGAAATAAGGGAGGAGGAAAGCTACATATTCGATAAAAAAATTGAATGTCCAGGAGG
>Ga0190366_1000121_pt1 | contig 15893 bp, 21 predicted proteins | sample 487218910_MG_FD_169990 | JGI IMG/M metagenome (GOLD analysis project Ga0190366, IMG submission 169990) | Hydrothermal vent microbial mat bacterial communities from Southern Trench, Guaymas Basin, Mexico - 4872-18-9-10_MG | ecosystem: Environmental > Aquatic > Marine > Hydrothermal vents >...
ATATCTAGGTCTAATCGGCGCAGACTTATTTATCCTCCCGAGGAGCTGGATCCTGAACTTCCCACCCCTCCCATCCTCAATATACTCGAATGCGCCGATATACCCATTCTTTTGGAGAACCTTTAGGATGGCTGCTAGGAGCTTTGAGGCTGGGTAGATGCACTCCCTATTCCTAGCTAGCTCATTGTTGTAGAGAGTCGTGAACAGCCCCGAGACCAAGTCCTTACTCATCCCTCATCACACTCCTCAAGACAGCCTTTATTTTAGCGTTGGGGTCTCGAAACCGATTATAGGGTGGAGGATTAGTATAGATGATCCCATCACTCATAGACCTTGAATCCTAGGAGTTGGGCTATCTCATTCATACAACGTCTACAGATGTATAGGTTATATTTCCGGATAACCCCTACGGTCGTGCCGCATCGCCTACACCTCACCACTCCCTTCCCGAATTTGCGATCCTTCGGAGGCTTATGCTTCAATCCCCTATCCTCCAACCTTGAACCCTATATCCCTCCTTATATCCCCATCGCCTACTACTCGGCTATGATCTCCACCCCAAACTCTTCTCGGAGGAACTTCATGGCCTCCTCCCTCGTCACTCTATGCTTCGAACCCACCTTGCTCCTCGCCCGCTTCCTCCAAGCAACCCTATAGCCCGGCCTCGTTATATGGACCGATACATCCATCCCGATTATTCCAAGCTCTGGATCATACTTGGTTCCAGGTATGTCTAGATGCTCCTTTATCCCGAAGGATAGGTTTCCATGCTCATCGAAGCTCGACGCCTTAACCCTATTGTTCACGGCCTTCAACGCCTTCTCCAGGAATTCCCTCGCCCTCTTACCCCTCAGGGTGACTCGAACGGCTATAGGCTCACCCCTATGGATCCCAAATCCCCTTATGGTCTTCTTGGCCCTCCTTATCTGAGGCTTCTGGCCCGTGAGCATCTCAAGGATCTTCGCAGCCCTCTCAAGCCTAGGCCCACTAGTCCCGATACATGAGTTTACGACCACCTTCTCTATCTTAAGCCTCCTCATGGGGTTCTCAAGCTTTAGAGTGCTCATGGAAGCCTCACCAAGGGCTTATCGGATCCCACAACCATCAAGTAATCTAGGAGCGATGTCACGTCACCTTTCTCCGTTGATAGCTTAACAAGGGGTCTCGCAGGATAGACTACATCGGTCTTAAGCTCGATGATTTTCCCATGTAGCCCCTGTTTGGGACCTTTAATGAGCAAGCCATACATGTTCTCTTGGAGTTTTAGATGCTCTAGGATCATCTGGCTTGGAATCGATATCTTGAGGGTGTCCTTAGTCCTATAAGACATAACCTCCTCCGTGAGCTCCTTAAACCTGATATTCCTACCATCGTGGAGGGTTATCTGTAGATGGCCTCCGGAGACATGCATCTTCCTAATGATCCTACAGAGCTTATATCCAGCCTCCTCTTCTGGGATCTCTATCAAATCCAGCCCCCTCCTATAGATCGGTATGATCCGATAATTCTCCCCGGTTTCCGGTATCGAGATGACGTCCATCAACCCCGCGGGGAATTTCGGATCCTTGACAGGTCTCCCATCGACGAATATCTTTCCAGACTTTATGATCTTCTTCGCCTCCTCAGCCCTCTCAGCATATCCTAGATAATCCCTGACTATCAAGAGTAGTGGGATGCACTCAAACTTTGGATGTGGTCCCGGCCTCGGACATACTGTGAAGACCTTTTCCTTCACGTGGATCTTGAGATGCGGTGGTGCCGCGAGCCTCTTGAGATGCCCCATGGCTATTCTCCACCTCCCTTACCCCTCGTTAAAGCCCTCTTCCTATATTCATCGTCGAGCTTGAGCTCGGTTATCATAATGTTTGAGATGTGTATGGGTTTTGGAACGGTTGTTCCATCGGCCTTCTTAATCGTCACATTCTCGACCATAACCCTCTGATTCCTCCTATCGACTCCAGTCACTTTACCTTCAACCCCCTTAAACTCTCCACGCATTATCTTAACCCTATCACCGACCCTGACTGGGAAGGATCTCCTACCATACTTCTCCCTAAGCTCTGGGGAGAGGTGAGCAGACATGAGCTTGGGTAGGATGTGGAGGGGTGCATTATAGAGGAGTCTCCGCTGCTTTCTAGGCTTCGACGACACCCTAGCCATAGAAATCGCCCTCCATGCCCAGCCTAAGACCTCCAGCTCCGCGATAAATTCCACCTCTTGTCAACCTATTTCCGAATCATTCGATATGGTTGACTATTTAAAGATGATGACCGCCGAAATTCATCGCCTCCGCCTATGGGTGGGCTCTTCAGGGGCTTCTACGATTCTCTTGATGAAATTATACCTATTTCTTAGTCTCGGGATTATCCCCTTTCTAGGCTTAGCCTCGATCTTAGGGGTTTGAGACCTAACCTTTCCAGCCTTAGTAACCGATCCGTGGCTTGGCATTCCATGGCTAGATTGAACTATCTAAATTTAAACCTATGCTATTTCCGCCCCTCCCTCTTCTTCGCTATCACGCTAACCCTACCCGCAACCCTCCTCGCTATCTCCTTCATTATCATGCTCAGCTCGGAGTCCGGGGAATCGACCAGTAGGGGTATTCCGGTGTCCGACCGCTCTCTGATCTCTGGGGCCAGCGGAACCTCTCCGAGGAACGGCACCTCAAGCCTCTTACAGGCTTTCTCAACTGCTCCATGCCCGAAGATGTAGGTTTTGTGGCCGCAGTTTGGGCATATGAAGTAGCTCATGTTCTCAACCACTCCGATGATCTCGACCCCGAGCTTCCTAAACATGTTCAAAGCCTTAACCGCTATCTTGAGAGCAGCATCCTGAGGCGTCGTGATAATCACAACTCCCGTTAAAGGAATTGTTTGAGCCAGGGTCAGAGAAGCATCCCCAGTTCCAGGCGGTAGATCAACGACTAGATAATCGAGTTCTCCCCAATCAACTTGGGTGAGAAACTGCCTTATCGCTCCTGAGACGAGTGGGCCTCGCCAAATCACTGGCTGCTCATCGGGGAGGAAGAGGCCAAGCGACATCACCTTTATCCCGAGATGACTCACCCCAGGAGCTATTCTATCCTCTCCAATCGATTCGGGGTATTTGAGAATTCCAAGCATTCTCGGGATTGTTGGGCCATAGACGTCTGCGTCCAATAGGCCTACCTTCGCCCCAAGGGAGGCGAGGCTCGTGGCTAGATTTACGGCGAAGGTTGATTTTCCCACGCCTCCCTTCCCACTAGCGATGGCTATGATGTTCTTCACGCCTTCAAGCATCTTCTCAAGCTTTAGAGATCGAGTGACGCGGGCCGTGACATTAAGCTTCACCCCCTTCACCCCGGGAACAGATGAGACGGCTTTCTTCACAGCCTTCTCGAGCTCGCTTCTCATCGGGCATGCGGGGGTTGTCAGCTCCAAGGTCAACGTGACATTTCCATCGTCATCCACCCTCAGATCCTTTATCATCCCCAGGCTCACGACATCGCGGTTCAGCTCAGGAACCATCACCCTCCTTAGAGCGGATAGGATCTCGGCTTCCGAGACCACATTAAGTCGCCTACAAGTCTGCTTAGATCTGTGGTATAAAAGGCTTGGTTAAACCCGCATGTCTGGTAAAGATTTGAGAAAAAGAGGAGATTGCATCATCGCGTTACTTAGCGAGAAATTAATCACTCAGATCTTAGCTTCTATTCGTCTAAAGATGGATTGGATTGAAGTCGATCTCTATAGCACCTTTTTCACAACTATCACCGGGTCGACTGGGGGTGAGCCTAACACCTTCTCGACTATCTCCTTGACCACCTCGGCGTTTGGGGCTTCCCAATCGCATATCCCCATGCCCTCCTCGTTCACGTAGGTTCCATGGAAGGTTACGTCTGGATAATCCTTCAAGACTTCTAGGAACTTCCTCCTGATCTCCTTAAGCTCTTCCTCGCTCAGCTTTGGGAGCCTACCCTTCTCGGTGAAGTGGAAGACTATTACCTTAGCCATACATCTTCTTATCTAGGATAGATTTTAAGGCTTTTGGCCAGAGGCTAATTTTTAAAAGGCTGGCTTGCTAGAGATCTTGCGATGATCAAGCTCGCCCTAAGCCCCCTCGGCGTCATAGCTCTGAGGGATGATGAGCTATTGGCATCTAGGCTATTCAAGGGGGATCCTGCCTCGATAGCCTCGAAGTTCTCGAAGGCTTCAAGCGGAGAGCTCGTGGATGAGGTTAAGGACTTGATGGATGAGGTCGCGGCTGGAGATGTTGAGGAGGTTTTGGTCGAGCCTCCAACCCTAATTCCAGCCCTCTCCAAAACCTATCAAGGGGTGAGGTTTAGGGAGCTTGAGGAGCCGATAAACATCGAGGAAGTCTTCGTCAAAAATGGCTTGGTGAAAGACTTAGAGGAGTATAGGAGGAGAGTTAAGGAGGTGATGGACTCGCTGCTCGTGACCGAGCTAAAGGAAGCGGTTGCACGGAGAGATGTGATGATCGTCCACGCAGTCCACGTCTTAGAAGACTTGGATAAACAGATAAACATGTTCTACACGAGATGCAGGGAGTGGTATGGGCTACACTTTCCCGAACTCGCAGACCTAACGGATGAGCCTGAAGAGTATATGCGGATAGTTGCCGAACTCGGCTCTAGGAAAAACTATACGATCGAGGGGCTTAAGAAGATCTTGGGAAGCGCGAGGAAGGCCAGGGACGTCCTCGAAAAGGCTGAGACATCTATTGGAGCTGAGATGAGCCCAGAGGATGAGGAGAGGGTTAAGGATGTTGCGAGAGAAGGGCTTAGGCTGATCAAGTTGAAGAGGGAGCAGGAGAACTACATCAAGGAGCTCATGTCGGTTGAGGCCCCGAACCTCTCAGCGATCGCGGGCCCGATTCTGGGGGCTAAGCTCATCTCCTTGGCCGGCGGATTGGAGAAGCTCGCGAGGCTTCCAGCGAGCACGATCCAAGTCCTCGGAGCGGAGAAAGCTTTATTCAGATTCTTCAGAACCGGTAGAGGCGCTCCAAAGCATGGGATAATCTTCCAACACCCATACGTTCATGGATCTCCGAGATGGCAGAGGGGGAAGATAGCTAGATTGTTGGCGGCGAAGATAGCGATAGCCGCTAGAATAGACTACTTCTCAAGGGAGGATAGGAGCTCTGAGCTCAGGAAGGCGCTTGAGGAGAGGTATGCTGAGATTAAGCAGAAGTATGCTCAGCCTCCAGCGAGGAAGCCTAGGAAGAAGCGTGGTAAGCGTAGGTCAAGGAGACGTAAATGAATATAGATTGGCTCAACAGGCTTATCAATGGTGGGAATGGTCGAGGTCAAGCCTCATGAGAAGTTTGAGGGAGTCTATTGGATAATCGACACGGAGAAGATTTTGGCGACGAAGAATCTAGCCCCAGGAGTTCAGGTCTATGGCGAGAGACTGTTTAGGGTTGGTGGAGTCGAGTATAGGGCTTGGATACCCTATAGGAGTAAGCTCGCAGCCGCCATCCTGAAGGGCATCAAGGAGATATTCATAAGACCTGGCTCAAAGGTCCTCTATCTCGGAACCGCCACGGGAACCACATCCAGCCACGTATCAGACATAATCGGAGAATCTGGGATACTGTATGGGGTTGAGTTCGCCTCAAGGGTCATGATCCAGTTTAAGCGGAATGTCGCCGATAGGAGACCTAATGTGATTCCGATATTCGCTGATGCGAGGAAGCCCTCAACCTATGCTGGAATCGTTGGAGAGGTCGATGTGATCTATTGCGATGTCGCCCAGCCCGAGCAGGCGAAGCTCTTCTCAGACAACGCTAGATTAATGTTAAGGAGCAAAGGCCATGGATTGATCGCGGTCAAGGCTAGGAGCATAGATAGCGTTGAGGAGCCTGAGGCCGTCTATAGGAGGGAGATCGAGATTCTGGAGAAAAATGGATTGAAACCGTTGGAAGTGGTCGATCTCGAACCATATGAGAGAGATCACGTAATGGTGGTCGTCGAGTATCGATGAGGCTGGAGACCATATAACGCTCTTCTAAAATCTCTCTCCATCACATTCCCTCTGAACGCTTGCGTTAAAATGATATTATGGAAAACATGTTTTCTTGAAGGCCTCAGCTTTAACCTACTTGAAATGCTTAGTCATCTCATCATTCTCCGGCATTCGGAGTATTGCATCTATCACCTGATTCACCTGGCTTATCGAGCTCGTCCTCCGATCAACTATAAGCCATTCGAAGAGGTGGTCGCGGCCGCCCTCCATGAAGGCTGAGATGCTCCATTCGGCGCGCATTATCCTCGGCATAATCGCATACTTTAGTATCTTTGAGGGAAGTTGGGGGAAGCTCCTCCTATGAACTCCTCTCCCATCTATCTCGGCAGGCATCTCAACCGCAATATCATCTTTTACCCCGGGAATAGATCCAAAGTTCAAGACGTTGACCTGATAGGATGCACGCTTATCGTTTATGATGGAGTCTATGATTGGGACGACTTGCTCCCCACTAGGCTTTGGAGGATACCCTAAGGTTAACGGCACGCTGTGGTCGTGAACCGCTTGCTCAAGCTCCATCATCTTTCTTCTAAGATCGGCTATGTAGATCGACCAACCTATCTCTGAGTCAGGTCCGCCGAAGGGGCCATACCATCTCTTCTTAGTCTCCAGATCCCAATGATACTTCCATGTTCCAGCCCTAACGGTATCTCCTATCGGGAGTAGGCCATAGGTTTTATACATGTCTATGGCGGCGGGTGATAAGCTTATATCAAATGGGTCTGATGTGGTCTCCCACCACCTCTTCCAATATGTTTCCGATTCTCTTCTTATCCAATCGTCTAGAAGTTGATAGCCCTCACCATCTTTAACCTTGAATTTTGTAAGCCAGATTAGGTGGTTAAGACCTATCATCTCCACCTCGACTTCATTCGGCCTCAGCCCTAAAGTGCGTAGCACCTTAAGATAGCCGAGATGTCCATGGCATAGACCTATCGTCTTAACCTTAGTATATCTGCTAATCAAGGTCGTCAACTCTAATACGGGATTGGAGATCTGGATGAGCCAGGCATTCGGCGCGTATTCCTCGACCCTATGCGCTATCTCGAGAGCGAGCTTGAATTGATAGTATCCCCAGATGGTGTGATAGTCGGAGACCATGTTCCATTCAACGCTGTTTATCCCCCTATAATACCCGTATCTCTCCGAGACTTGTCTCATCCTCTCATAATAGCCATGCCCTCTCGCCATGGCCGCATTTATCACGAAATCCGCATCTTTAATCGCTTCCACCTGATCCTTCGTCTTCCGAAACTTTATCGATGAGCCATATTCACTCGCATATCTCGTCGAGAATCCGTAAATCAGGTTAAGCCTATGATCGTCGATGTCATTTAGCCAGACCTCAACGTTCTGCAGGTCTTTGTTTATGATTAAGTCGATTATTATTCGGCTCGACCACACAGCGCTACCTGCCCCGATGAAGACTATCTTAGCATCATCTTTTCCAATCATCTTATGACGTGAGTTTTCAGCTAGTATTATATTAAAATCTTTCAACGTGAGGATTGTAACCAAATGCCATTAGATCCCTTCAATCTTTTGATGGTGGTTAAATTAGATTCATGGATGGAGCTGATGGCTATGATGGAAAACATAATCCGCGCCACATATTTTTGAGCCTCATTTTAAGATCATTTCAGATGAACTTCATGAACTTAAGGATCTTGTTGGAGGAATTTATGGATCGCGTGAGCCGCCTTCAATCCATCCAGCGTTGCGTGGATGAAGGTCGATGGCCCCCTGATGACATCCCCTCCAGCGAATACGCCCCGCCTGCTCGTCGAATAGTTTTCATCTACCTCTATTAATCCGCGCTTCGTAAGCTTTATCCCATCTTCCGGCTTTATCCAGCTTAGATCCGGTTCCTGACCTATCGCTAGGATCACGTGATCGGCCTCAACCTCGAACTCCGATCCAGGTATTGGGATTGGCTTCCTCCTCCCATCAGGTCCTGGCTCGCCCAACCTCATCTTAATGCATCTCATTCCCATCACTTTTCCATCTCTGCCCAGTATCTCGATCGGCGCGGCGAGGAAATCTATCTTGACGCCCTCCTCTAATGCTCTTTCGACCTCTTCATCGCTGGCCGGCATCTCGGCCCTACTCCTCCTATACATTATCCTAGCCTCCCTCGCTCCAAGTCTTAGGGCTGTTCTAGCGGAGTCTATCGCGACATCTCCTCCACCTATAACCCACACCATTCCCTCGAGCTTCCTAAGCTTTCTAGACTTTACGAGCTTTAAGAAATCTAATGCTTGGTGGACTCCCTCCAACTCCACTCCTGGAATCTTTAAGGTTCTCGGCTTATGTGCGCCTGTTGAGATGAATATCGCCTTAAACCCCATCTTGAAGAGGTCATCTATTCCAATTTCATCGCCTATCCTCGTGGAGGTCTTGAACTCGACCCCGATTCTCTCCAAGAGCTTAACCTCATCTCTCAAGACCTTCCTCGGAAGCCTATACTCTGGAATTGCTTGAGCGAGCATCCCCCCAATCTCTTGAGACTCCTCGAAGACCGTGACCGAGTATCCCATCAACCTTAGATGGTAGGCGGCTGTGAGGCCCGCTGGCCCGGATCCTATCACGGCGACCTTAATCCCCTTATTCTGCTTTGGGCTTGGCTGAAGCCTTATCTTATCGACGTTTTCGACTATGGCCCTCTTAATCAACCTGATCGAGATGGGCTTAAGGCCGATCTTCTTGAGGGTGCAGGCATCTTCACAGTATCCGATACATATCCTCCCACAGACGCCTAGTAGGGGTGTGAATCTCAATCCGAGTTTATAGGCTTCATCCAGCCTTCCATTCGCGACGAGTTTTAGGAATGCTGGGACGCTGAAGTTTATCGGACATGCTTCAACGCATCTCGGCGGAATGCATGCTAGGCATCTTCTTGCCTCCATCACCGCATCCTCGAGACTCACCTCTTTAACGATCTCATCAAACCCCCTAACTCTAACACTTGCTGGAATTTCAACGGGCTTTAACTTCGCCTCAATCTCCTCGATTAGATCCCCTCTAAACTCTTTAATCCTTGAAGCGAGCAACTTGAAGATCTCTTTCAATCTTTCAGATTCTATTCCGAAGTCTATGAGCTTATTCGCAAGATCCCTGATGAAGCTCTTATTGACCTCGGATAACTCTATGTCGAGTGAGACTCCGGACTCCTTGAGGAAGTCGAGTAGCTTCCCTGAAACTTGTGTTAGAGACGATCGCTGCAATATTTCATCCATGATCTCCGAGACCCTAGCCATCAACTGCTCCTAGACCTCACATGAGTTAAACCTTTGGTCAAAGCTTTTAAGGAGATTAAGGGATTATTGATCGAGTTGAGTAGGACTCCGAGAAGGCTTCTGAGATCGGAGAGGGATAGGGTGATAGCGGGGGTTATAGGCGGGCTTGGAGAATATCTTAACATAGATTCAAACATCTTGAGATTGTTGGCGGTGGCCCTCTTCATAGTCTCGCCGGCCGTCATGGCTCTACTCTATCTCGCGTCGGTCTTCTTAATCCCAAGGGCTGGAAGCGATAAACCCCTAATCTCATCCATAGATTTATCGAAGCATTCGACGCTCATCATAGGATTCATCCTCTTCCTAATCGGAGCAACCCTACTCGGACCATCGGCCGCCGCGACCGCCTATGTAATCTTGCATCCGATCGGGCCTCTCATGACCTTCCAGCTAGTGGTCTCGCTCATCCTTCTAATCGTAGGCCTCATAATCATGATCACCCATCTGAAGAAAATTTGACCGCGATCGCCCTCACCAACTTTATCGAAAACGCATCTATCACATGGCTACCTTGCCCTTGGTAAAGTCCTCGGATTCATTCAACTAGAATCTTGAGGATATATTGATCTAGCTCAGGGTGGGAAACCCCTCTCATCCATTTAAGCTAAAATAGGGGCTGGATAAGCGGTTGGGGGGAGTAGGGCGTAGATGCCTCATTGGGGTTACTCGGTTCAAGAGGTCGATAAGGCTAGAACCGTCAAGGCGAGCTTGAGGGAGGTCGACGTCTCGCCGAAGTGGTCTAGGGAGGTTTGTAGGGCGATCTTAGGATTGAAGCTTCCAGAGGCGAGGAAACTTCTAGAGGACGTGGTGGCTAAGAAGAGAATGATCCCATATAGGAGATACAATAAGAATAGGGCTCATCATAGGCAGACCAAGGGGCCTGGAGGATATCCTGTGAAGGTCGCAAAGCTCATGCTAAAGCTCTTGGATAGCCTTGAGGCGAACGCGGACTTCAAGGGGCTTGATCCAGATGAGGTGGTGATAGTCCACGCCGCCGCCCATAAGGGTAGGAGGATTAGAAAGTTCATCGAGAGGGCTTTCGGGAGGTCAACTCCATATGATAAGGTCTTAGTCCATATCGAGGTGATGGGGGAGGTGAAGGAGTAGCTTGTCCGCGATAAAGAAGATCTTAAAGGATAAGATGAAGAAGGCTGAGATCTACGAATACTTGGCCGAGAAGCTAAAGGACGCGGGATTCGGTGGAGTCGACATATTCTTCACCCCGATCGGGACTAGGATCACGATCTACGCCATGAGGCCTGGGAGGGTTATAGGGTCGAGGGGTAGGACGATCAAGGAGATCTCGAGGGAGCTTGAGGAGAAGTTTGGGGTAGAGAATCCGAACGTGACCGTGGCTGAGATAGAGGTTCCGGAGCTGAACCCGCATGTAATGGCTAGGAGGATAGCTCAAGCGATCGAGCGTGGAGTTAGGCATAGGAGGGTGGCGTTCTGGGCCTTGAGGAGGATAATGGAGGCGGGTGCGCGAGGATGCGAGATAGAGATTAGCGGGAAATTGACCTCGGCGAGGCATAGGACTGAGAAGTTCTCGGCTGGGATCATGCCTAAGTCGGGAGACTTGGCCTTAAAGTATGTGAAGGTCGGTAAGGCCTCAATCCTCCTAAAGACCGGGGTATTCGGGATCAAGGTCAAGATCTATCCACCCGACGCCCCAATGCCCGAGGAGATCAAGATAGATGTCAGCAAGGTTGCGGCGAAAGAGGAGGCTGAGAGCGGTGGTGAAGGAGGTCAAGGAACTTAGGGAGAAGAGTACGAAGGAGCTGATAGAGGAGCTCGACAGACTTAGAGCAGAACTAATCCTGACTAGGAGCAAGACCGTCGCCGGTGGAGGGCTTGAGAAGACCGCTCTCGTCAGGAATATGAGAAGGAGGATAGCGAGGATTCTCACAATCCTGAGGGAGAGAGGGGTAAAGCTCTAGGAAGATATTTGCTTAACCCTCATCAGCTAAATTGATTTTCATGAATCATACGGTGATAAACGTCATTTTCCTGTGCGGTTTAAATCCAATCTTTTGATAGAGTCTGATGGCGGGCTCATTCTCAGCCTCAACATATAATATTGCATGATCAGCCTCCCTAAAGCATCTGGCTAGGATCTCTGAGATTATGCCGGTCGCGAAACCCCTCCCCCTATATCTCGAGTCCGTCGCGATATTCGCTATATGAGCTATGGTTGGGAGGCTTAGATCGATCCTCATGATCCTAAAGCTTCCAATCGAGCATATCCTAGAATCCCTGATTATTCCAATCCAGTTAAAACCCCTCCTAAACATCTCAAGTATCTTATCATCCGTGTAGCCACTCCACCAATCACTAGATCTCCTCAATAGCTCTGAGATCTCGGAGGCGTCTGAAGGTTCGAGGTCGACGACCTCATGCGATCTATATAACTTCTCCTCACCCTTGTTCAACACCATCAATAGGGTTCTAACAACCTTTCTTGGGGAAAATCTCTTCAAGACCTCCTCAGATAGGTCTTCTGGACATAATAATCGGAAATTATTGAGCCTAATCTTCTCGATGAGCGCCTCGGCAGATTCCTTCACACCGGCTAGAGAAGCTCCCGCACCCCTTATTCGGATGGCTCCAACCACCTCGTGATTCCTTAACGCTATGTAAATCTTGAATCGGCTTCTCTCAAACTTCCAAGCGTATAGAGTGGGGAGGTTTATGAAGACATCTCTCCGAACATAATCTATGAATCGCTCCTCAAGATCCTCATTTAGCTCAACCACGCGTATCATAAGCACCAGCTCTGCACGTCTATAAAATTCGCCGAAATTCGATAAAAATTTCACGAGAGCTCGGCGTCCTCTGGAAAAGGTAATAGCGTGGGTTTAAGACTCCTTGATCGATGAAGTCCCTTAATGCCCGCAACATCCTCCGCCACGAACTGCTTGGGTTGATGGTGAGGGCTATGGCCTTGAAGGATAGGGTGGTTCATGAGGGCGAGGTTGTCGGCGAGACTAGGAACACGATTAAGGTCTTGAGGGGCGATAAGAGGATAGTTACCCTGCCTAAGGAGGCGTATCAGTTCGAGTTCAAGCTACCATCTGGCGAGAGGGTGTTGGTTGAGGGGAGGATGCTTATTGGGAGGCCTGAGGAGAGGTTGAAGAAGAAGGTTAGGAGATGGTAGCTGGGTTTAAGGCTTTTATTTACCCATTTCGAGGACGTGGGAGGATTGGAGGTCGCTTAAGAGATGGTTACCAAGAATATTGGGATACCCGTTAAGCCTCCTGAGAGGGAGTGCGATGACCCAAACTGCCCCTTCCACGGCCACCTCAAGGTTAGGGGGATAATCTTAACCGGAGTGGTTTATAAGAAGAGGGCTCCGAAGACGGTGATCGTTAGGCGGGAATACCTACACTACGTCAAGAAGTATAAGCGATATGAGCGGAGGAGGAGCAATATTCCAGCCCATCTCCCACCATGCATCGATGTCAAGGAGGGGGATAAGGTTAAGATAGCTGAGTGTAGGCCGATAAGCAAGACCGTGAGCTTCGTCGTGATAGAGAAGCTTTAGCTTGAGGGTGAGGTTTAAAGCATCGGTGAATATCTGCTTGATGGGTGGTGATGGATGTCTAGGAGAAGCAGAGCCGTCGCCGCTGTCGGGATCCTTGAGCGGAGGCCGAACATACCTAGGACTATAAACGTCGGATCGGAGATCCTATGTACCGACAACTCTGGAGCTCAGATATTGAAGATAGTCCAAGTCCATGGGATCAAGACTAGGCTTAGACAACATCCATGCGCATGCGTCGGAGACCTCGTATCGGTCACGGTCAAGAAGGGGCCTATAGATCTTAGGAAGAAGGTCCTACACGCAGTGATAGTTAGGCAGAAGAAGCCCTATAGGAGGCCCGATGGAACTTGGATCATGTTCGAGGACACGGCTGCAGTCCTAGTCACCCCAGAGGGAGATATCAAGGCCACGGAGATTAGGGGACCTGTAGCCAAGGAAGCCGCTGAGAGGTGGCCTAGGATAGCTAATGCTGCGAATATAATAGTCTGATTTTTTAGCTTCTCTTGACTATTCTAGCCTCATCTAGAAGCCCTCTCCTCCCAGATCTACTGGACTCCAATAGCTTCTCCAATCTCTCGATAACCGTCGTCATCTTATTAACCCTATCTTGCGTAACTCTACGAGCCGTTTCACGCCTATTCCTCATCAATTCTTGAACGGTGTCGGCCACGCGTATGATCTCCGCCAGATTCCTATCCTCAAGAAACTTTGCAAAGGAGTGAGAGTAGATTTTTTCGACACCCGTCTCTAGGTCTTTGATGAGGGCGATGCCCCTTAATTGCTCATACTCTATAATCTCCTCTAGGCTATAGCCTCTCGACAGTGCTTCGAGCTTCTCCATAGGGCTCAGCATGCAACTTCACCAAGCTATCCCCAACATCTTCTCTATTCTTTTTAGCCGATTAACGGATTGTCATACCCCAATTTAGACCTATCTCTCACGGCATACCCGATTTCAATACAGATCTGTAAATTTTTGAAGATTATTTTATAAATATGTGCAAATATGCCGGCTTTCATGAGCTATGCGGGGCTTGGGAAGGTTGTGAACCTTCCTATTCCTTTCAACGCTTTATGGCGAATAAGTCGATTACGATGTGGTTTCTTGTCTTGGAGTAGGATTTCACCCTCCTCCAACCCAGTAGTCTGGCCAAATATCCCAGGCTCTCGATCTCGTTGACAACCTGGTTTACAAACTTCTCTTCAGAGCCTCTCCTCGCGAGTTCATGGAAGTGGATCACGCCACCGACGGGTTTGAGCGCTGAGAGGGCTGCGGGTATAGCCTTCATAGTTCCATGGAAGTATCCCATGATTATCCTGTCGGCGACACCCCTAAACATCTTCGGCGCTACCTCGACGCAGTCTCCTAGGATCGTTTGAACCCTATCCTCAACCTCATTCAGCCTGATGTTCTCTAACAGGTATTCATAAGCCTCTGGATTAAGCTCTATCGAGTAGATCTTGCTCGGATTCGATAAAACCGCTATCGGTATCGTGAACTGCCCTATCCCGGCGAACATGTCTAAGACGACCTCACCATCTCTGGTTAACGCCGCAACCCTCAACCTCTCAAAGCTATTTCCTAAACAGAGCATGAGCCTCGTTAGATCGAGCTTGAAACGATAGCCATACTCTCTATGAATTATCTCCTTCACCTCCTCACCGGCGAGATGCTTTACAACGGGCTTCCGCTCAACCCCCGTGACGCCATAGATCCTATAGACGGATTTAACTCGATAAAATTCTAGGAGGAGCCTCCCGATCTCCTCTTCAAGCTCATCTAGCTCAGGTCTGAGTCTTAGCAATGCAACTCCTCCCATTATCTTGGCATGAGATGGCAGAAGCTTTGGATCCACTCCCGGCAACTTCTCCGCCAAGAACTCCTTCAGCCTCAACTATCTCTAAGATAGCTTAATCATTCGAAAATGAATTTATTTTGGAGGATTCAGTCTATGAGTTGGTGGGATGAGGGTTGGGAGGTCCTAAGAAGCCGACCCTAAAGCAGCTTGAGAAGAGGCTTCTCAGACAAAAGCAACAGCAGGCTGGAAAGACGGCTATGGAGGTTAGGGAGAAGTCTATTGCGGGAGTGATTCCGCCGAGCTTGGATGAAGTCGAGTCATTCATCAAGACCCAGCCCTACATAACTCCATACATCCTGTCCGAGAAATTTGGGATAAGGATCTCGGTCTCGAAGGATATCTTGAGGAGGCTCGCCGAAGAAGGTAAGCTTAAGCTGATTGAAGGAGATAACAGGCTTCGGATCTATGCACCGATTAAGGTGGTTGTGGAGGAGCATAAGAAGGAGAAGCCGAAGAAGCGGAGAAAGTGATCACTCAAGCCTCGTCATCCTCACCCTAGCCCCAGGTCTTAGATCTTCAAGCCTTGAGAAGTCTCCCTTCAACCTTCCTACCCTAACCATCTGAGCCGGTGGAACGGCATCTTTATAGGCTATGACTAGATATTGGCTCGGAGGCCAATAGAGGATATCTCCAGCCTTAACTTGCTTAACCTCGCGTTCAGCACCCCTCCTCAAATCTATCTGAAAGTATACGGCGTAATCCCACTTCGCGATGGCCCCCTCGATCGGCAACAGTTTTAATAGTTGTTGAACCGTTATCGGCGCATAAAATCTAACGAGCTCCCCCTCATATTCGCCAACCCCCTCAAACGCCACTCTTATCGGAATCCTAGATAAGCTCCTCATCCAAGTCTAGACCGGCGTTAGACCATTATAAATCTAACACACCTCCTCATGGATGAAACTCGTTAAATGCCGATTCTTGGAACGTGGTAAAAAATGAGGAGATTTTGGGCTTCATTTTTCGATGGTTAATAAAAAGATGGAGGAGATTACGGGTCTAAGGTCTCGATAGCGCAGTTCCAGATGTGAGGTCTATTATCGCTCCACTGTATCCCCAGATGAAGACATCTATCCCGAATACATCAGAGAACTCCTTCCTCATGGCTAGGATGTTGTGGCAGAATAGCCTCACCGTGTCCCCTTCATGGAACTCGTCGGCGACATCGCTCCAA
>Ga0190366_1000125_pt1 | contig 15764 bp, 18 predicted proteins | sample 487218910_MG_FD_169990 | JGI IMG/M metagenome (GOLD analysis project Ga0190366, IMG submission 169990) | Hydrothermal vent microbial mat bacterial communities from Southern Trench, Guaymas Basin, Mexico - 4872-18-9-10_MG | ecosystem: Environmental > Aquatic > Marine > Hydrothermal vents >...
CCGCATCCAGATGAGGATGAGATGGTTGTAAGCCGTCGACGAGGATGCGGGTTTGGGTGAAACGGGCGTCCCACGCGGGGAAAGGTTGGAGGCCGATGAGCCCGTCTCCCAGCGAGGTCTCCTAAACCGCTTAGACGAATCCCGCCTAAACACTGAAGGAGGACTACCGCCGCACGCCCCTCAAAAAAGATAAGCGTGGTAATGTGCTTCCCCGTCTTTAAATTAAATTTTATCTATCTTAGACTCTTGTTCGAGTCTTCTTTTTCTCCATCGAAGATATTCGCTCATCAAGATCACTATAACGATTATTAAAATTACCACACCAATTATGAGAGCAAAACTTGCTCCAAATGAAAGAGGAATTCCGGCAATTTCCGCGTACACAGGAAATTTTAACTCATATAAGCGATTACAATCTTTCGGGATAATTATAGTTTTAGTGGAAGAGAATCCTTTATAAAATCCGGATAAAAGATATTTGCCACCAGTAATGTTTGAGATTACGGCTATACCGTTTGGACCAGAAATGTACGGCCCATATGTCTCATTATTGCTTGAAAGGAATATTTGAGTAAATGGCAGCATTTGTCCAGCAGCTCCAACAGTAACTATCATGATTGTTGAGTTACCTTTTGGCAGACGTCTTAAAGGAGTGATCGGTAAGCCATAATCAACACCGCTTTCTATTATTGCGGGCGTTTTAACGATTGTCTGTGTGCTTGGAGCTAATATTTTTGAAATTACCTCGCTAGCACTAGGAATTAAAACCACAGTCCCTAAGGCATAATAAAATATTGCAAAGAATGTGCCGATAATAGCTACTATTATCCATATTTTCTCAAGTTTCACGATTAATTATTTCCTTACATTTTAAATATAAATATCTTTAGATCCCCCCATATCTGACTTGGGATTGACGGCATATTCTTGATTTGATTCATTATACTCCTAATATATGTCAAGTTCTTTTTGAGTAGAGAGGGATCGGGTCGTGATGAGATATTCGTTGAAATCGTTGTGTTTGATGTCCGCTGCTTTTCTAATATCGTTCATCACGATACTGATCGTTCTCTCGAGGTATCCGATAATGTATGGGATCGACGGACCATATTATCTGATTCAGATGAGACATCTATTGGGCGATGGATCATTGAAGTATCCAGACCCGCCCCTAACATACTATATGCTGGCCCCATTCTACCTCCTCTTCTCGGACAAGAATGTTGGGTTGAAGGTTGCGGTCGCTTTCTATGGCGGCTTAACCTCCTTGATCCTATTCATGGCCTTTAGGAGGTTCTGCGATCTAAGCGGCTTGACCGCATCCCTCACCTTCACCCTATCCCCATTCACCCTCAGGCTCGCCGAGGACTTCATAAAGAATTATGTGAGCCTAATCTTCCCAGCGATATTCATCTACATTCTCCTAAACGTTAAGGATCTGAAAAGAGCGGCGGTCTACTCATCCATAATCGCCTTGGCCTCAGCCCTCTCACATGTCTTGACCTTCGGAGTATTGGCGTTGCTGTCATTAATTGTTTTCATCTCGTCCCTGATTGGGAGAGGCGATGATCTCATCAAATATGCCTCCGCATCAGCGGCGATAACATCGATGATCATCCTCACAGTATCTCTATCAATCTTCCCGCAGGTAACCGGATATGATTCATTCAAACTTCTAAGCTTTCTGAATAAGCCATTTGGAAATGGAGGTGGCTTAACGTTCAGGAGGATAGATTTCATCGGGAGCATGATCATCGGGCTCGCTGGAATCATCTATGGCCTAACCCACAGATCCAAGCCCGAGTCTCTGATCCCGATCGCGTCGGGAATCTCATTAATCCTCCTGAATCTCCCAATCATAGGCCGTTCATGGCTCTTCAGATTCAATCTTATGGGATCAATCCTAGTCCCCCTGATAATCGCCTCGATGATGAACGGAGTTAAGGAGTCAAGTAGACCTGCGATGTTGACGGCGATCATCGGGTTGATGTTCATGGTAATGCTTCCAACGATCTTCGCGCTCAGACCCAGCATAACCATGAATGATTACCTAGAGCTTCAGAGGATAGTCGATTACGTGCCGCCTGGATCAATGATAGTGGTTCCCGACACTAGGCTGAGATATTGGGTCGAGGCTCTACATGAAGAGACATACGAAATAGTTAGGAGACCCCCGCATCCTCCGCCCCAAAACCTCTATCTCATACTTGGGAGACATCATCGGCCTAGAGGTCTGCCGCCTAGATCCAAGCTCATTCTCGAAGGGGATTATATTCGGATAATAAAGGTGAGATGAGCGGCTTCTTTTCATGAGGTCCTCCTAGAGACCTTTATCTTCTTCTCTAATGGTCTGAGCCTCAGCGTTAGATAGGAGAGCGCCGTGACGATGACAGCCAACACATAATAGCCTACTCCAGCGGCCATCCCGATTGCCGCCGCGATCCAGAGCGATGCAGCGGTTGTGATCCCCAAGACCCTCTCCCTAGTTTGGAGGATCGTTCCAGCTCCGATGAAGCCTATTCCAGCCACAACGTAGGCCGCAACCCTGGCTGGATCGCCTCCGGGGAAGGCTGTGAAGGAGATTACCGTGAAGAGGCATGATCCAACCCCGACTAGGATGTGGGTTCTGAGCCCCGCTGGCTTATCGACCCTCTCACGCTCGAATCCAAGGATCCCGCTAAGTGCGAAGGCCAAGAGGATTCTGAGCACGAAGTCGAGCTGGGAGAAGGCGTCCACGCCTCTTCACTCTATAGATTATAGAGGGGTTTATAGTTTATATGTTTTATTACCGCATATTCCGAGCCCTAAGACCGCTCCCGCCCAATCCAGCTTTCTAAGGTTCTCCTCGGCTAAACGAGTTCGGAGAGCTTCTTCAAGGCTTCTTCAGCCTCTTCTCGCCCCACCCTCCTCCCAAGCTCCGATATCTCTGTAAGCTTATCCTCGATGACCTCGATGGGCTCTCTCCCCTCGAGCTTGAGCTTGGCCTTCTCTATTATCACGGGCTCTGGGGATGTTAATGCTCCCCTAACTAGGATCTCGTCGTCGAGTGGGGTGATCTCCAATAACCCAACTTCAGCATCTCCTAGCTTAACCGAATAGACTAGATCCCCTATCGGCGTCCTTCCAACCTCCTCGACCCTGAGCTTTCTCTCGATTACCTCCTCCGCCTTCATCAAGGTCTCCTTAAGGATCTTCTCCACCTCCTCCTCGCTAACCCTCCTATAGACCTCGATATTGAGGCTATCATAATCCCACTTAATCTCCCCATCCTCCAAGGTGTATCCTATCCTGATCCTCACGACATCGCCCTTTTTGACCGCTAGCTTCTCGACCAAGATGTTATAGAGGAGCATGTTTAGATCTCTTGAAGCCTTGGCCACCGCGGTCGTCGAGATCTCCTTCGACTTGATCTTGGATGAGAGCTGGGCGAAGAGGGTCCTCCTAAGCTTATCCGCATAAGCTCCAGCTATAACCAAGCCCGTGCTAATCTCATTCCTAGCCTCCATGGCCTACCACAGAGAATTATTGCCATACTTAACCCATAAACCTTGCGAGCGAATTCCCCGATTAGATATTTTGTGCCATCGCATAAATTTATATCCAGCAAGTCTAGAAAGGGGATCTAGGTGATGGGCGGTTGAGGTATCTGATACCGCTTCAAGAGAATCTGGGAACCACCTCTAGGATCTCATTCCACTTCGGCAGATCCCCATACTACGCGATAATAACCCACGATGAATCAGCCGATAAGATCGAGGTGGAGATAAGATCAATCTCATCGATAACTCATGGAGAGGTATGTGGGGCTGGAGACCTCGTCGAGAAGGCTGGAGCAGATGCCGTGATCGTTAAAGGGATAGGGCCTAGGGCGATTCAAATGCTTCGAGGGAGAGGCGTGAAGATCTACACAACGAGCTCGGATTTCCTCAACCAAGTGATGGAGGAGATTAAGGCGGGAAAACTTAGACCGGCTGGAGCTGGCGTCTTCTGCCGATGAGGACCCAGATACTGTTCGATGATTATTGTTCGTCGCCTCAACCGACAAATACCCCTATTAGCATCTATCAAACATGGAGAGAAAGACTAGGTTGAGGATCTATCTAATGCTCGTCGAATACACCTCTATTCCAATCGCCATAGGGCTCTACCTAATGTTTCTCTCGGGCTATGGATTGGTCACGGTCAAGGCGAGTATATTGACCCTCGGATTCATGGATAGAGCTAGAAGCATATTAATCCATACAACAACTCACCTAAAGTATTTCATCGGCGTGCTCGTGGCCCTTCACGCATTAGGGGGATTTGGGATGATGATTTTAAGGCGGGTTAGAGATGAATTGGTGTCAAAGATACTTGAATCGATAAGCCTCATCCTAATCATGGCGTTCATGATCCAAATAACCATACTCGAATTCATCCCATTCTAGCCCTCCGAGACCCTATGGCTCATCACTACTCAGCGTGAGCAACAGGCTCCTCATCGGGCGCATCAATAATTCAGCCGACCTATCTATTTAATCTTTTGAGGGGCTTTACCAGCTCATTTAAGCCTAGATCTCTCGGAACCTTAATCATCTCACTCCTCAACTCATAATATGACCTCTCCAAGTATTCGAGGGCTCCCATGAGCTTTCCGACGGATATGAACATGTGGCCTTGGAGGAGCTTCTTCCTCGGCTCATAGATGGTCAGGATTACTGGGATCAACGTTATCTCCTTCAATTCTCCGGAACCTCTCCAAAGAAGGCTTAAAGCATCTCTTAGATCCATGAGCCTCCTCTCCTGCTCGACTATCATCCTCTCCTCCTCAGACGGTGATGGTGGCTTCCTCCAATGCTTACAATCCACCAATAGCATGAGGATCCCATTATACGCTAGTAGATCGATTTGATGCCTTCTATCCCCATACTTGAATCTCAGGTCGCCGTAAACCTCGTATCCGATCTCCGTGAACGCCTCGGCGGCGAGGCCCTCAAACTCCTTCCAATCCAAGTATCTCGAAATCCTCTCACCATCGACTCCAAGCCTAATCGCCTCCAACGCTACCTTAACCCTCCGCTCAAACCTCATCCTATCCCTTAGACCGAACTCGTCTAAGACCTCGTTCACTATCGATTCCGAGGTGAGGGAGTGCTCCGCGATCTCCTGCGGGTTAACCTCAGCTTTCTCCGCAGTCAGCTTTAGAATAGTCTCCAATATCTTGCCGACGATTATCCTAGAGGAAGAGGTCATCCCTCTCACTCCTAGGAATCGTGCTTGCGGGCTCCTCGCCCTTCTCAAACTTATAGCCCCTTATGATCGCGACCGGAATCCCCTCATCGGCTTGGCCTATGACGAGCTCAGCTGCTGAGGCGAGTTCATCGGCGACGCAGATCATCTTCGATCTCAAGGTTCTACCATAGAGATCTCTCTCACCCCTCCTGTCTAGAATCGGCTTCAATCCAGAGCATCCTATGGCCACGTTTATGGAGCCCCTTCTCAACGGTCTCCCATGGGTGTCGGAGATTATGACGGCGACATCTACTCCAGTAAGCTCCTTAATTCTCTCCCTAATTCTCCTCGCCGAGAGGTCTGGATCTTCCGGTGGGAGGGCGACTCTACCTATCCCCGCGTTCGAGAGATCTACCCCGGCGTTTGCGCAGATATGGCCTCCGACCGCCTCGCAGATAAGTAATCCATTCCTCATCCTAACGATCCTCTTAGAGCTTTGAAGTATTGCCTCGACATGTCTTGGATCTTTTCCAGATCTCTCGGCGATCTCCTCCGCGAATCTTGATGGCTTATATTCTTCAAGTCTTCTCACCCTTCCCTCGGACTTCGAGACAACTATCTGCGAGATCACCAATATGTCTCCATCCCTCAAATTCAACCCCATCCTCTCAACGGCCTCGACTATCAACGATGCTAGATCGTCTCCTTCCTCGATTATCGGTATACCCTTGACACTGATTATCTCGATCTTTGGGAGATCCATCCAAGAAGGTTCTTAGCTTGCTCGATAAAATGTTATCCGCTTACCCCGAGGTATAGCTTCCCGAGCTCCGGATGCTCTAGGAGTTCATGCGAGTCTCCATGGAATACGAGTCTCCCGCCCACCAGTAGATAGGCTTTATCCCCGATCTCCAGGGCCTTCTTGGCGTTCTGCTCGACCAAGATTATCGTTATCCTCAGCGTGTCTTTGAGTTCTACTATCTTCTCTAAGACTTCGTTCGCGATCTTAGGGGCGAGGCTTCCAGTTGGCTCGTCGAACATCATGACCTTAGGTCTTCTAAGCAGGGCCATGGCCATCGCGACCATCTGCCTCTCACCCCCGCTCAGGACTCCCGCCCTACTCTTCCAATATCTCTTTATCACTGGAAATGTCTCGGAGACCTCTTCGATCCTCTCCTCAACCTCGTCTCTCCTCAAGGTATATCCAGCCATGAGCATGTTCTCCGCGACGGTTAGATTCGAGAAGACGTTATCCACCTGTGGGAGATAAGCTATCCCCTTTCTGGCGATTTGATGTGGTGTGAGGCCATTCAGCTCAACTCCATTAAATTTTATCGATCCTGAGTAGATGGTGGTTAAGCCGAAGATGCTCTTTAAGAGAGTGCTCTTCCCACTCCCATTCGGACCGACGACCACGTTTATCATATCCTTCTCAAATCTCAGGCTTATGTCGTAGAGGACGTGGAGCCTCTTATACCCCGCATTCAATCCATTTATCTCGATCATCTCTCAGCCCCCCAAGTATGCCTCGACGACCTGCGGGTTCACCATAACCGTCTCCGGCACGCCTTCGGCCACGACAAGCCCATTAGCCATGGCGTAGACATAGTCGGTGTATCTTAGAGCGATCTCGAGCCTATGCTCGACTAGGAAGAAGGTCACCCCAAGCCTATCCCTCAGCTCCCTAAACCTCTTAAAGATCTCATGGGCTAGGACTGGGTTTACGCCAGCCGCTGGCTCATCCATCATTATAAGCCTCGCATCGCTCATCAACGCCCTCCCAACCTCTAGGAGCTTCATCTGCCCCCCGCTGAGCTTATAGGATTGCTGATCCCAGAGATGATCTAGTTTTAAGAGCTTCAGGATTTTGAAGGCTTTCTCAACCGCCTCCTCCTCAACCTTCATCCACCTACCTCTCCTCAAAGCTCCGAAGAACCTCTCCCCAGGGTTATCTGGGTAGGCGACTAGAAGGTTTTCTAAGACCGTTAGCTTCGTGAATGGCTGGGGGATCTGGAAGGTTCTAGCCAATCCGAGCTTGAATATCTCGTGTGGTTTGAGGCCCGTTATCTCTCTACCGTTGAAGAATACCTTTCCGTCATCGGGCTCGTAGATCCCCGAGATCACGTTTATCAGGGTTGTCTTCCCACTTCCATTGGGCCCTATCATCATGGTTATAGAGCCCTCATCAACCTTTATGCTAACTCCCTTTAGCGCCCTAACTCCGCCGAAGCTCTTAGTCACGTTGCTCGTCCGCAGTATCTCCGACCTCATCTACTTGAGAAGCATAAAAAATTGGGGAGTTAAAAATTTTTATCCAATTGAGGATCGTAGCTCGATTCTTCAGCGATTTTAGCTCCACTCCACCGTATCGGCCTTGAAGTCGTACTTTCCAGTACACTTCCACTCGTATCCGCCGTCGGTCTTCACAATCTCCCAGAGCATGTAGTTCGCGTAGGCCCTGTCCCCAGCCTCGTTCAAGACTATGTGGCCATTTGCTCCATAGTATTGGTCGACGACCTTCATGAAGACGTTCTTCAAAGCCTCGCCATCATACTTGTCGGTGATCAATAATGCGTGGGCGATGATCCAGATCGCGTCATAGGTGTTCACCGAATAGGATTCTGGGATCCTCCCAATCCTCTCCTTGACCTTTTCAACGAGTCTCCAGAAGCCCTCGGTCTCGGAGCCAGCGATAGGATTGACGAATCTAACGGCTGCGCTGAACTCCGCGACCTTTGGATCTTGGATAAGCTTCGAGGATAGGGCTGTCCCATCGCTTCCAAACCACCTAACCTTCCAGAGGACATCATACTCGGCTGCATCTAAGAGTATCCCTCTAGCCTCCTCGAACCCTATCAACACAACCACAATCTTATCCGGCGAAACGCCGGACGCCACTAGGCTATCAACGGCGCTCGCTAGAGTCGCCACTTCGGCGGAGAACTCCGTTGCTTCAGGCGCATATCTTATCTCCTTGGCGACTTCTATGCCGAGTTCAGAAGCCCTCTTCTTGACGACATCGGCTAAACAGTCTCCCCAAGCATCGCCCCTCCACACAACGATGATGTGCGTGGCGCCTATCGTCTTAGCGAATCTCGGCGCGATCCTTCCTTGGAGTTCATCGGTTGGCGGGAATCTGAAGATATAGTCGTCCGGTATGGCTAGGGCTGGAGACGTCGATGATGGGCTCACGACCAGTATCTTATTGGAGTCGGCGTATTCTTTAAGAGCCTTCACGCCAGCGCTCGCCATAGGACCTATGACCACCTTTACCCCCTTTGAGTGGAGGGCCATAAGCTTCTCAAGAGCCACCGAGGGCTTCGTCTCGGTGTCCTCGACGTATAGCTTAAGCCTCCATCCAGCCCCTATCTTCTCAAGGAAGTCGTTGACCTCCTCAACAGCTATCTCCGCCGCCACCTTATTATTCTGACCAAAGCTCGCAAGAGGCCCGGTCAAAGGTATGAGTGCTCCAATAGGTATCTCACCCGTCAGCCCACCAGCTCCAGCGGTGACCGTCTTCTCAACCGTGGATGTGACGGTAGCGGTCTTCTCAACGCTCACCGTCGTTGTAACCGTCGCGGTAGCTCCGGCGCCAAGGGTAGTCGTAACGGTCTTGGTCTTCTCAACGGTGGACGTGACTGTCGCCGGCGCGGCTATTGAGGGCGCTGCAGCGATCCCTATACCTATCCCGACCAGTATGGCGACGATTACGGCTGCAATGGCTGCGGCGGTTGATACGCCTGACCTCCTCCTCACCTTTTCCCACCACCTTTAATTGTTTTTGGAGTTTTTCAATTCTTTATAAACTTTTTTCGGGAAATCGGCGCAAAAACTCATATCTTAGAAGTGTTTTGAGCCGTTGAGTAAATGGTGGTGGGAATATGATCCCGCCGATGCTCAGGGACGCGACGATCTTCTCATGCCTCCTAGCCCTACTCAGCACCGGCCTAACCCTAACCTATATGACCACAAAGGTCCCTAACTTCGCTCATGGGAGCTTCGCCGCCATGACAACTTATATAACCCTAATCTTGGTGAAGATCTTAAAAACAAATCCATATTTCTCGATCGGTTTGGGGTTTATTCTGGGAGCGGCCCTCGCCCTAATCCTCTATCAAGTAATTCTTAAGCCTCTCCTAGATCGAGGGGCATCCTATATAGTCTTGATGATAGCGACCATAGGCTATGACATGATCCTATATTCGTCGATAAATATTCTCGCGGATTATCTCAATAGAACCTATAAGATCTCTACCAGACTCTATATCCTCAAATCCTATGACTTCAGAATCTTCAATCAACCATGCATCTTCATAGTCGCTCCCGTGATGGCGGTCCTGGTGATAACCTCGCTCTATCTCTTGCTCACAAGGACTAAGTTTGGGATAGCTATGAGGGCGGCGATAGAGAATCCAGCACTAGCTGGAGTCGTTGGAATAAACGTTAACCTAACCTACGCCGTCTCATGGCTTATAGCCGGAGGATTGGCTGGAGCGGCTGGAGCCTTGCTCCCACTCTGGCTTATGTGTAATCCAGATATCGGGGCGAGGCTTATCGTGAGCATCTTCGCGGCGAGTATAGTCGGCGGGCTGACGAACATCTATGGAGCGTTCTTGGGAGGGATCTTGATCGGGATGGCCGAGGTTCTGGGAACGGGATATCTTTCGCTCACGGTTGGAACCTGGATAGCTCCATATCGTCCAATAATACCATTAACGATAATGGCGATAACCCTTCTATTTGCCCCAAGGGGTCTAACCGGGATTAGTTTTAGATTCTTGAGGAGGTTTAGGGGATGATATCGCTCGCCCTAACCTTCGTAATAGACCTACTCGCGCTCCTCGGAATATTCATAATAATCTCCCTAAGCCTGAACATTGAGTTCGGATACGCCGGAATCCCGAACTTCGGGAAACTCTTGGCCGTGGCGGGTGGAGCGTTCTTCATAGGAGCGGTTCCGGGAAGGGTTCTCGCATACATCTATGGATTGCTCGGGAAATATGATTACATAGATGAGAACGTGAAGGTGATGTATGTTCTCGGAAAGATTCTTGGAGCAAATCCACTCATGTCCATGGCCATGCTCATAGTCTCCCTCATCTTAGCGGCCGCGGTCGGCGCGATCCTAGGGTTCATAGCATCCTATCCAGCGATAAGGCTTAGAGAGGATTATCTCGCGATAACCCTCCTAGCGATGGCGGAGATCCTTAGGATGATAGGATACAATTATAGGGATCTAATAGGCGGGACTGTTGGAATATCCGTTCCAGATCCATTTAGATGGATTGGAGGAGAGCTTAGACTCGCCCTCGCCTCATCCGTCATCATGGCCACAGCCATAATCATATTCATCTACGTCGAGCTACTCAGTAGATCTCCGATGGGGAGAGCTCTCAGGGCTATGAGGGATAACGAGGTTGTGGCCGAAGCATATGGAAAAGATGTGGTGAGGCTTAGGATGAAGACCCTCATGATAGGGTCGGCGATAGGGGCGATAGGCGGAGCGCTATACGCATTCCTCTCCGGAAGCGTGACGGCATTAGGCTATGATAGGGTATGCTATACCTTCTGGCCTTGGGTCATGGTCGTGATAGGTGGGGCTGCCAACAACTTCGGGACCTTGCTCGGAGCAACCCTATTCGTCACCTTCAGAAAGCTCATAATATTCTATAAGAGCGGTCTCCAACCCTTCCTTCCATTCGACGTGGTTTGGCTTGAGTATCTCCTCCTCGGAATAGCCCTAATAATGGTCTTGATCTATAGGCCTGAGGGGATAGTGCCTGAGAAGCCAACCCACACCTTGAGCAAGAAGAGGCTTGAGAGAATTCGGAAAATTGTTGAGGCTAGGGGAGCGTGAACACGATCCTCTCATGGCCTGAATAGCGATCCCCCCTCCTAGCCCACATAACCAGAAACCTCTCGCCAAAGATTTCGTAATCCGTCGATGTCTCAACCTCGATTATCCTAGAACCCCTTGGAAGAAACCAATATACCTCGTAATCGTATTCGGCGACGCCCTCCTCATAGAAGCACTCATAGACGTTTCTCCCACCGTGGAGGAGCTTTCCGCGAAACTCTATGTAGAATGAGATCACTGGACTCTCAGCCATCCCTCGAAAATCTAGGTTGATCGTCAAAGCCTCGGCTGAAACCTTCTCACCATTTATCAATATCGCCTCCTTTGACAGCAACGAGTTCATGTTCGTGAGGAGCCTATCCATCTCCCTCCTATAGCCGTCCTCATCCTCGAGTAGACGGTAATAATATCTCCTGGGATCATAGTAGTCGAAGACCAGTATCTGACTGAAGACCTCATCCACGCTTAAGGTGAAGAACGCTTGGCCGTGAACAGGCTCAACCTCCTCCATACAACTTGCGAGACACCAAGACAAGTTATATCCATTTACCCCTAGACTTAAAGCGTCTTAAGGCATCTCATACATGGATTGGCCGCCAAGATAATTGAGAGGACGGGCTTGAGGGAGAGGCTGAAGATCTATAGGGATAGAGTTCATGCGGCCGAGATCTTAGCGAACATTATTGAAGACCTCGTCGATGATGATACATGCTTGGCGGCGCTCCCAAATGGCGGAGTTCCGATAGGAGTCACAGTAGCCGAGATGTTGGACATCGAGCTAGGCTTAATGATGGTCGCGAGGCTCTTGATCCCATGGGAGGGGATGAGGGGATTCGGCGCTCTAAGCTCGGATGGAATACTGGAGATAAACTGGGATAACGTGAAACGATTCAACATAGCTCAAGAAATCGTCGAGAAGCAGTTTAGATCGGCGAAGAGCAAGATAGATGAGATGTTAAGGAGATTTGGGTCGAAGGCTGCGGAGATATCGCGCTATAGGACGATGATCTTAGTTGACGATGGAATAGCGTCTGGATACACCATGCTCACATCAATTAAGAGTATAAGGAGGCGGTGGAAGGGAAGGATTATTGCAGCGGCTCCAACAGGATTCGAGGATGGGATAAACCTGCTAAAGAGTGCCGCGGATATGATCGTATGCCCGAACATAAGGTCGACGATACACACTAGAGACGCTTACATCGACTTCCCAAAGCTCGACTACGAGGAGGTCGAGAAAATTTTGAGGGAGTTTAAGGAGAGATCTCCAAGCCTCTTCATCGGCTACATCTGATGAACGATCCGATCACCCCGCGAACAATTCTTGAACGGCGCCTTCAAGGTCTTCCACGATTTTTTGAGAGTCCACCGTCTGAAGTCTTCCATCTCTAACGATAATCTTTCCATCAACTATCACATCCCTTACATCCGACCCCGAGGAACAGTAGGTTATCGCGGTATATGGGTCCCTGACTGGAATATATCTTATCCTCCTCGTATCTATCACCACTATATCCGCCCTCTTCCCAACCTCTATGCTCCCAATCAGGTCTGAGATGTTTAGTGCCTCGGCGCCTCCCCTCGTGGCCATCCATAGAGCTTGCTTAGCCGGCAAGACCGTTGGATCCATGTATCTCGTCTTTTGGAGGAGGGCTCCGATCTTGATGTCTTGGAGTAGGTCTAGGCTATTATTGCTTCCAGGTCCATCGGTCCCTATCCCAACCCTGATCCCGAGCTTCAGCATCTCAGCCACTCTAGCGACTCCGGAGGCGAGCTTCATGTTGGAGACTGGATTATAGGCGACGGCCACATTCCTCTCCGAGAGTATCTTTAGGTCCTCATCGTCTAGGTGGATCGCATGAGCTATTATGACATCATCCTTAAAGAATCCCATCTCATCCAAGACCTTCACGGGGCTCTTCCCATGCTTCTCGATGAACTCGTCGACTGGGGCCTTCGCCTCGGCTAGATGGATGTGGATCCCGACTCCAAGCCTATCCGCCTCCTCCCTAACCCTCCTCAAAAACTCTAGGCTACATGAATACTCGGCGTGTGGGCCGAGTCTAGTCCAGATCATCCCCCTCCAGCCATTATATTTCTCGGCGAAGCTCACCCCTCGCTTGAGGGCCTTCCTCCCCTTCTCCTCATCGAATCCCTCGATCATCCCCTCGCATAGAACCCCCCTAATCCCGACCTCGACCGCGGCCTCGGCGACTTGATCCATGTAAAAGTATTGGTCGTTGAAGCATGTTATCCCGGCCAAGGCCATCTCGGCGCAAGCCGCCCTAGTCCCAATCCTCACATGCTCGGGCTTCAACCTCTCCTCAACCGGCCAGACATATTCCTTGAGCCACTTCTCTAGGGGCTGATCCTCGACAGCGTTCCTGAATAGGGTCATGGCCGCGTGGGTGTGGCAGTTGACCAATCCCGGGATCACGACGCATCTACTCGCATCTATCTCGACCTCCCCCCTAACATCCTCCGATCCAACATACTTTATGACTCCATCATCGACTCCGATACTTCCAGGTCTGAAAACCCTCATCTCATCATCCATCGTTAAGATTATCCCATTCCTGATGGCGAGTTCAAACCTCCTCATCAAGCATCATGACCTACCGGGGAGCAATTAAGCTTTTAGCATGTCGATGAGAGAAGAGGCATGATTCTGAGTCGAAGGCTAAATAGCATCACACGCTTAACTCTATGGAAATCCGCCGTGAACGATGAATACTCGGAGATACCCTGTCCAAGGTGCGGAGCCTATACGAGGATCGATAGGATCTTCTGCCTCCGCTGCCGCCATAGAATAATCCCATTAACCCAATATGATTTAGCTGTTGAAGACTTCATCTATCCCCCGGATAAGGATGGGATCGAGTCCATCAAAGACCTCGAACCCCTCCCCCAGATCATAAAGCATCTCTTAATCGAGAAGAAGCTGGAGCGTCTAAGATCCCAGCTAGCTCGAGGATCGATTAGGGTTAAGCCTCTCTCAAGCTTAGGCTCGATCATAAGGCGATGTGGGATAATGTTGGGGTTAAGGGTTCTCCCAGAATCCTTCATAATCCAATCAGAGACGCCTCAAGCATTCACGTTTGGAACCGATGAAGAACCCGTGCTCGTAATAAGTTCATCTATGCTCGAGATTATGAATGAGAGGGAGCTTGAGGCCGTCGTAGCCCATGAGCTTGGCCATGTGAAGAGCGGACACCTAGTATATCACACCCTAGCCGAGCTCCTAGTTCGAGGAGCCTCACTCTCACTCTCCTTAATGGGCTTAGACTTGGCCGCGGAGCCCCTCAGACTCCTCTTACTCGCATGGCATAGGGACTCCGAGATCTCCGCTGATAGGGCCAGCCTCTTGGTGACCAACGATCTAGAGGTGATCAAGTCCATGTTCTCCAAGCTCATAAGATATTCTGAGGAAGGCTTTGAGGGAATCCTAGACTCGATATCGGAACCTTTCAAGACGCATCCAACCTATCTGAATAGGATTGAGAAGCTTGAGGAATTCTATGATAGCGTTGAGTTTAGGAATGCTAGAGCGAAGATCGAGAGGAGGATTACGTTATTGAATGCGATAAGCCCGATATGTAGATTCTGCGGGGCGAGGAAGCCCTTGCTAAGCCTCTTCTGCCCATCATGTGGGAGGAGTCAGGTCTGAGTCGAGATCACTTCCTAGATGAACTCTAAGAGCGTTCTTAAGAGATTCTTTAATCCCAAAACCCTCCTAGTCTCCCTTAACACATGCTTCAATATCCTCGCCCACCCCTCCGAGCTCATCTTAACCCTATCATGATATCCGCATTCACATCTCTCATAGTCGAGTCCCCTGATTATCACGACAGGTATCCCACGAGCCGTCTGCCTCATCATCAAGGCGGCCGCCGAGCATATCTCATGGACTATCGCATCGACTCCCCCGAACTTAGGCTTACCATATAGTTCTGGCTCGCCGAATCCTCGCTCGATAGGCTCTATCCCATAAGATCCCCTAGCGAAGTCGAGTGAGCCTGTTAAGAAGATCTCCGTGTCTGAGATGACGACCGCGACATCCTTGCCGGTCAATTCCTTAATTCTATCTCTTATGGCCTTAGCTACTCCGTCTAAGTCTCTGGGAGGTATGGATATCACTCCGGGCGGATGGTTTGAGGAGTCTAAACCTGCATCAGTCCAAAGGCTTCCATCGCGGATCACGAGGAAGATCGTCGGATACTTCTCCAAGCATCGCCTAACATTTTCAGGATTCTTAGAGTATGAGTATAGGGGGATAAGCCCCTCCTCGGCGAGCCTCTTAATGGGAATAGCTGCAACCACGTCGTCGCTCTCCCTCAAGACTAGTTCAACAAACCTTGGATCGCATCCAGCCCTAGATGCGATCTCCACCGCCCTCGTCGACGGCTTCACATCATCGAGCTTAACGAGGAGGCCGAGGGCCTTTGAGACGATCTTGCATGTGATCACTATGATGTCTCCATCCTCTAGCTCCAATCCCTGCTTTCTAGCGGAATCGACTATGACTTGGGCTAGGTCGCATCTCTCCTCGATGAGCGGTAGCTTGACACCATAGATAGTTATAGGCTTATCCATCTAAATCTCACGCCATAAAATTGGTTAGAATGGGAGAATAAAAATCATTTAACGCGGAAATTTTTGAGGATGTGTTTTGGTCAGCCTGCCCGTCGGGTATCAT